>OLLH01000203.1_pt1 | contig 47596 bp, 43 predicted proteins | sample 1604451 | NCBI WGS metagenome assembly OLLH01 (sample SAMEA104055714, study PRJEB20765) | soil metagenome | isolation source: soil
TAGGTTTATCCCTTTTTAATTCTAAAATAACTTTACTTTTTTTGTCCATTTTTACACTTGTTTAGTGTAAACCTATTTTAGGACAAGACAGTCAGGACATTTCACAGTTTCTGTTACAGCATTTTACGAAATTACGGAGTAAATGAGTTTGATAATAAGTTTCGCATTATCGGTGACGAAAAAAGAGATGAAGAAGATGAATTATCAAAACACGTTGCGCCCGAGACAATTTTTGAAGTAGTTCACAAACTTTTAATTGAACAATGCGAGGACACAGATTTTTTACTTCGACTCAAACGATATATTTTAGATTACATCATTGACAAAATTCACTTAGACAAGAATAAAGGTAAAAACTTGCCGAAAGACGGCAAGTTTTTTACTACTCTTGACGGGAATAAAGTTCGTTCCAAATCAGAACAGTTTATTGCCGACTGGTTTTATCGCCACAGTATAAAATATGAGTATGAACCTTTATTGAATGTAAAGGACTTTTCATTTCATCCCGACTTTTTTATTTCCGAAGCCAATCTTTATATCGAGCATATTAGTGACAAAAGTTATTCTACCAAAGATAAAGAAGAACAATTTCAAAAGGGAAATTTTCTTTTAGTAAAAACTTATGAAAGCATGACAAAGGATTCCGCTTTGTTTAATCACACATTGGACAGCGTTGTAAAAAATCGTTTGCCTTCCAATTATCACAAGACAGTTTCACTTTCTTACAAGGAAGAGTTTGACGGCTACCATGAAGACGTAAAAGACTTTGTTACTCAAATCATTCGTATCACCGACATGATAAAGGTTGAAAACATTGATTTGAAAACGGTTTTAGAAAATGCAAAGAAAGACCAACACGAGAGAGTTAGGCATTTTTATGAGTTGGCAATTCCAATCGTTGAAAAATATAATAATTACTGCACCGACAAATCCTATCTTGACTTCAATGATTTAATTTCACGAAGTGCTTCCCTTTTTCAAAACCAAGCGGACATTGCAAACAAGTACAAAAGTAAATATCAATACATTTTAGTTGACGAGTTCCAGGATGTAAATAATTTGCAGGTCGAACTTATTAAATTGTTGCTCACCGACAAGACACAACTTTTTTGTGTAGGCGATGATTGGCAAAGCATTTATGGTTTCAGAGGTTCAAATGTTAGTTACATTATAGAGTTTGAAAAACATTTTCCGAATTCGGAAGTTATAAAACTCAATTTAAATTACCGCAGTACTCAAAACATTGTTGGAGCAAGCAATGAAGTAATCAAGCACAACAAATTTAAAGTTGAAAAAGAAATTACTGCTTCCAAAAAATCAGAACACAAAATTGTCATTTATGCAGGCAATAGCGAAGAAGAAAATGTTCAGTTTGCGCTGACCGAAGTCCGCAAATTTTTGAATGATGGAATGAATAACGAGGACATCCTATTCCTTTATCGCAGAAGCAAAATGTATTCACCTTATTATTTTCAATTTAAAAATGAAGGATTAAAAGTTCAAGGAAAAACAATTCATGCAGCAAAAGGACTTGAGGCAAAAGTTGTTTTCATCATCGGACTTACTGAGGGATATGGAGGCTTCCCAGACATTTGGCTTGAGGACAGAATATTCCAAGTAATAAAAAAAGCAAATCACGATTTACTTTTAGAAGAAGAGAGAAGATTGTTTTATGTTGCAATCACGAGAGCCAAAGACAAATTATTTTTAATAACGGAGAAAGGGAATGAATCAAGTTTTTTAAAAGAAATTCCCGACAACTTTACAGTACGGACAAGTTTACCTCTCAAATCGGTGATTGACAAAATTGAACTTTGTAAAAATTGTTCAAGTCAATTAGAAAAACTTTGGCGCATTTGTCCGTATTGCGAGACGAAAATAACATGACAGAAAAAAGCTCAGGTTAGTCGGGATATGTTATCCCGATTCTCTAACTGCGGATATTTATCCGCTTGCACAATCTTCAATATGCCGGACAAATCCATTTCCATTGACAAATCATTTCGCATACTTGGAAGACGGTACTGTTTTTGTAATACAGATTCCACATATAAATAAAATATGATATGAATCACACTCATTGCTGATAAAACTCATTCCATTTAAAAAGGGTTACAAATAAATTTACGCCCAATTCAAAAACTACATATCATGAAAATAAAATTATTTAAAAAAGGTTTTTTCTTATTCTGCATTTTTATTTCCTGCAGAGCAATTGCTCAATCAGATACAAAAGAGGTTCTTATTGACCTTGTTTCAGGTAAGAAAGTAAATAAGTCCGAATCGTATGATTGGACATATGCCAATAAAAAATATTATTTTGGTTCGTATGACAGCAGGGCAACATTTAAAATGAACCCTCAAAAGTTTTTACTTAATCAATGTACTTCAGATATGATAACTACTGACCCTGTGTGTGGCATGAAAGTAAATAAAGCAGAGTCTTATAACCTAAAATATAAGGAGCAGAATTATTATTTTGATTCGTATGAATGCAAAGAAACTTTTAAAATGAATCCTGAAAAGTTTATAAAGAATAAATGCGCACCCAAAGATTCTATTAAATAAAAAGCCGACAGGTGTTTGTATCACGTGACAAATAGAGGTGACGTTTTTGTAGGCCCTCAACTGAGCGGCATTTGCAATGCCGCTCGAATTATTTGTGCAATTTATAATTGCACTTTATATCGTATGCCGAATTACAAATTCGGCTGTATTCTCCGACGGCATTACAAATGCCACCGAACGGGGGTAAGATACTCTCCATCTAATTGGTATAATACTTTTACGTTTCTATAGTTCATTATTTAAAATATTTATAACAAGTTCGTCTATAAAAAACTAAAGCCAGTTTCATCACCAACACGAGTTTGGGAGAGGAGGAACTGGCATAACGATACAAAGATAAGAAGATGTGTCGCTTTCTCCAAATTTTTTCGCATTTTTGCGATCTAAAATGACTGAAAGCCAATTAAAATATTACTTATCAAGCCCTCGCTTCAATGTTTATCTTGCTCAGACAAACAATGATTTCGAAAAAGCTTATCGCTTATACAAAGCTAATATTGAGTTATCAGAAGCTTTTTATCCTGTTTTATCAGTCTTGGAAATTTGCCTTCGTAATGCTATAAACGAACAGCTGAAACAATATTTTAATGACCCGTATTGGTTCAAAAACCATTTGCCGAAAGAGTTTCAGCCATTCATTGCAGAAGCTGAACAAAAAATATTATCGCAACGTAAGACCGTAACCGCTGACAAAATAATTGCCGAACTCAATTTTGGTTTTTGGAATAGGCTATTTAACCGTAACTACACTGGGTTACTTTGGAAACCGTTACGACTGATTTTCAAAAACACTCCAAAACATTTGCGCCAGCGTGACACCGTTGCAGACTATCTTTACCGCATTAGAAAACTTCGCAACAGAATTTATCACTACGAACCAATTTTCCGAAACTTACAAGACGTTGAAAAACAATACAACGAAATGCTTTCCTTTATTGCTTGGCTAGACCGAGACTTGCCGAAATTACTTGCCGACATTGACCGTTTTAAGGAAATATTTAAAAAAGCAAAAGCAATATAACCGTACGGGGACTTGTGTGTATGAGTGCAAAAAACAAAAACAAAAAAACGACAACCTAATACTTAACAAAGAATAAAATCAGACCGACGTGAGGTTGGTCAACAAAGAGCAAACGAAAAAGCCTGGTTGAGCAATTGCAAGATCAGGCTTTTTAAGAGGCTTTTTCGCTTACTCTACTAAAATGTTAGTGGCAATATTTCGTAACCAACGCGACTAAAAATTTGACAACAATGAAAGCACATATTATAGTTCTATTATTTTTAATTACAGGACAGTGTTTTGGACAGACAAAACCGAAATATATTTTCTTTTATAAACCATATACCGACAGCAGCGAAACAAATTTATACCGTGACACAATAGTTAAATTTGACTTTAAAATTCAATATGAAAACATTAAGGCTGCTGACATGGAAAAAGATGTTGAAATGGCAATATCGAATATGGATTATAGAATTGTAGCCATAAGCGGAAATTCATACCTATACCCGGGATTAGAGGGTGGCTACAAAACAAATAAGGACGGAACAAAAGCATTTATTGGACTGGCTCCAAAATATGAGGACTATATTAAAAAATATGGTTTCAAAGTTATTGAAGGAACTAGCGATTCTATTAACCCAGACGAACCGCCTTTACAACAGCTGGCTTATGAATATGCTAAAAAATATAATCTGAAAATCTTAGAAAAAATGAGCGCAAAGAAATAATACTGCAACCCCAACGACATAATTTTATGAGAACAAAAACTTTTAATCGTCTATTGTTTCTTTTAGTGCTGTTGGTAAATTCCTCACACGCTCAAAATGGAAAAGATTCAATCAAAGAGAAATGTATAATAATTCCTACAAAGGGATTAAATTCGATACTTATTAATCAATCAATATTTACTGATGTTTTTAAAGAATTTGGGTTAGCAAAAACACATAAGTATAGGGAGAAGCATATAGAACTTTTTTCAACCGCTGGTGGTATTGTAAAATATGTGGAGTATATTGATAAGGGAATTTATCTCTCAAATTACACAACCTATACTAGAAATAGAGGGGACACAATACGGCGCATAACTTTAAATGAAAAATGCAGATGTAGAACCGAAAAAGGTATAGGCATCGGAAGTACTTTTAAAGATGTTATAAAAGCTTATGGAAAACCTGTATCCAATTATTACACCGGTAATTCAGGTACAGAAGTCATGTATAAAAGTATAAAATACACATTGATGGGTCAAGATTCGAGCAGCCGTGTTTTTCAAATAGAACTATATAGACTTAATGGAGAATTTTAATGGAAGAAAAGGGTATTCACCCGCCATAAATTTCCCCAGGTTAGTCGGGATATGTTATCCCGATTCTCTAACTGCGGATATTTATCCGCTTGCACAATCTTCAATATGCCCGATTAATACATTGTTGGGCATTTATAATGCCGTTGGAGAACATAGCCGAATTTGTAATTCGGCGTAGCAGATGTTAAGAAATGTGCCAATCCAAATTGTATACATAATTCAAGCGGTATTACAAATGTCCTTTAACTTTGTTTTTTGTTCTTCCCGGAATCATTTTAAAAACCAGGAACAAGAAAATTTTGGGAGTATTGAAGATTATCAAGTATTTTTATAACTTTGCTTATAACAATTAAGGGGTGTTTCGATTTTTGATTTTTGTTATCGAGACTGAGATTATACCCATTGAACCTGATGCAGGTAATGCTGTCGAAGGGATGTGTTGAGCGCTTAATTTTATTTCTCAATATTTCTTATCCAGGCATCCTTCATTATAAATTGATGTATGCCATGTTTGTTTATGTTAATGATCAAAAGTGCGATTTAGAAAAAATGGTCAACCTAAATTTTTTGTTTACTACTTTAAATATTGAAGTAACAAAAGGCATCGCGGTTGCAGTTAATAACAGGGTAATTTCAAAATCAGAATGGAATTCTTACACGCTTACTACAGGCGATAAAATTATTCTTATAAAAGCCACACAAGGAGGCTAATTCTAATGGTATCTAAAAATTAAAATTTAATACAATTAAAAATGGACAAAGCAAATAAATTACCTACGGAGAACAGCGTTACCACGACTCCTTTTCCAAAATCAAAAAAGATTTATGTAGCCGGTAAAATACATGATATTAAAGTATCCATGCGGGAAGTAGAACTTTCCGATACCAGGATCAATGGTAAAATAGCTGAAAAAAATCATTCGGTGGTTATGTATGATACGAGTGGCCCGTTTACAGATCCATCTATAGCAGTAGATGTTCGTAAGGGTCTTCCGGCTCTTCGTGCAAAATGGATAGTGGACAGAGGCGATGTGGAAGAATTAGAAGAAATTTCTTCAGAATATGGGAAATCAAGATTGCATAGCAGTGAACTGGATCACCTGCGTTTTCAGCATCTTCATAAGCCGATGCGAGCTAAAGCAGGCATGAATGTATCGCAGTTGCATTATGCAAAGAAAGGCGTTATAACTCCCGAAATGGAATACATCGCCATTCGCGAAAATCAAAAAATAGATGAATTAAGTTCTGTCGGCCATCAACATGCCGGAGAAAGTTTTGGAGCCAATACTCCTAAAACACACATTACTGCGGAGTTTGTAAGAAGTGAAATAGAAGCAGGAAGGGCAATCATCCCAAACAATATCAACCATCCCGAAAGTGAACCTATGATTATAGGAAGAAACTTTTTAGTGAAGATAAATGCGAATATCGGAAATTCAGCAGTTACATCCAGTATTGAAGAAGAAGTTGAAAAAGCAGTGTGGGCCTGCCGTTGGGGAGCCGATACGATCATGGATCTTTCAACCGGTAAAAACATTCATGAAACCCGCGAGTGGATTATCAGAAATTCTCCGGTACCTATCGGAACAGTTCCAATTTATCAGGCTTTGGAAAAAGTAAACGGAAAAGCAGAAGACCTCACTTGGGAAATTTTTAGAGATACCCTTATTGAGCAAGCAGAGCAAGGCGTTGATTATTTTACCATTCATGCCGGAGTGCTTTTAAGATATGTTCCGTTAACAGCAAAACGGGTAACAGGAATCGTATCCCGTGGAGGTTCTATTATGGCCAAGTGGTGTCTGTCACATCATAAAGAAAACTTTTTATATACCCACTTTGAAGATATTTGTGAGATCATGAAAGCCTACGATGTTGCATTTTCATTAGGCGATGGCTTACGTCCGGGCTCGATCGCAGATGCTAATGATGCCGCGCAGTTTGGCGAATTGGAAACATTGGGTGAACTGACAAAGATTGCATGGAAACATGATGTCCAGGTGATGATAGAAGGTCCGGGCCATGTGCCTATGCACCTGATTAAAATAAATATGGAGAAGCAATTGGAAGAATGCCAGGAAGCTCCTTTTTACACATTAGGACCTTTGACAACGGATATTGCTCCGGGCTACGATCATATCACATCCGGAATCGGAGCTGCCATGATTGGCTGGTTTGGCTGTGCGATGTTATGTTATGTTACTCCGAAAGAACATTTAGGTTTGCCGAATAAAAAAGATGTGAAGGATGGCGTAATAACCTACAAGATAGCCGCTCATGCTGCTGATTTAGCCAAAGGCCATCCGGGAGCGCAATTGCGCGACAATGCCCTGAGTAAGGCTCGTTTCGAATTCCGTTGGGAAGATCAGTTCAATTTATCTTTAGATCCGGACACGGCAAGAGAGTATCATGATGAGACATTGCCATCGGACAATGCCAAAGTAGCTCACTTCTGTTCTATGTGCGGTCCTCATTTCTGCTCCATGAAAATAACAGAAGATGTAAGGGAATATGCAGCTAAGATTGAGGCGGATGAAAAAGATGCTATTGAAAAAGGTATGCAGGAAAAGGCAAGAGAGTTTGCTGAACTCGGTGGTGAAATTTATGTGGAGGAATAGACCTCACCCCAACCCTCTCCAAAGGAGAGGGAGTAAAAAAAGTAAAGGGCATGAAACTTATACTATTATCGAATCCTTCAACTATTTTAAACGAGCATGAAATAGTGAATAGCTTGTTTGAAGAAGGTTTGAATTATTTTCATTTGCGTAAACCTCAGTTTTCTCAAATGGAAATGGAAGATTATATAAAGAGGATTGACGTTTCTTATCGAAAGAATATTGTACTTCATTCCTATCATGATTTATGTAAAAAATATAATTTGAAAGGCGTGCATTATAATGAGAGATCTCCTTTCATAAAGGAAGATGATCATAACGAGGGCTTTCATAAGAGCAGTTCTCTTCATTCTTTAAAAGAAGTAGAAGATTGTGTGAAGGAATTTAATTATGTATTTCTAAGTCCGATATTCAACAGTATTTCAAAAGAAGGATATAAAGGAAATTTCGATTTATCAGAGCTGAAAAAAGTAGTGTCCTTAAATAAGGCTAAAGGAAATCCTAAAGTTATTGCGTTAGGAGGAATTGACGAACAGCATCTGGAAAAGGCAAAGGAGATGGGGTTTGATGGAGTGGCAGTTTTAGGAGCCTTATGGAAGGAGTATGCCGATTCAAATGGTGGAGTGAGAAAAGGAGTAATTACGAAATTTAAAAATCTTCAAAAAGAGTGTATTAAATTAGATGGAGTCAGACAATAAAATATATGCTTTAAGTATTGCAGGTTTTGATCCCAGCGCCGGTGCAGGTATCCTTGCCGATATCAAAACTTTTGAATCTATTGGTGTTTACGGTTTAGGTATTTGTTCTGCTATTACCTATCAGAATGACATCTCATTTGAAAGAGTTGATTGGATTAAAAAAGAGCAGATCAGGGAACAATTTTATGTTTTGTCAAAACGATTCAAGATTGAATTTATAAAGATTGGGCTGGTGGAAAGCCCCGACACCCTGATTTATATTCTTGATTTTTTGAAAACCGGGAATAATGAAATAAAAATTATTTGGGATCCGATCTTAAAAGCGTCTGCAGGATTTGATTTTCATCCCTTATTTGATGAAAAAAATATGGAGGCGATATATAAACAACTTTATTTAATAACGCCTAACAGGGAAGAGATAAAAAGGCTGGTTCCTCACTTCGATGAGATAGAAGGAGCAAGACATATTGGTAAAAGTTGTTCAGTATTGCTAAAAGGCGGGCATGCCGAAGGCGAAAAATTGGTAGATATTTTATTTACAAACAATAGAGAATCTAATTATTATGCAGATCGAATACCAAACGGAGCGAAGCATGGTTCGGGGTGTGTGTTGTCATCTGCAATAACAGGGTATTTGGCCCAGAGAAAAGAAATAAACGAGGCGTGTAAAAAAGGAAAGGAATACATTCATGAATTTCTTTCGAGTTCAGAAACATTATTAGGAATTCATTATAAAGAGAAAACAATCCATGCAGATTGAATTAAAAAATAAAATTTCACAATTACATTATATCACTCAGGATGTAATGGGATATTCTCATGCAGAACTCGCAGAGCAGGCTTGTCTGGGAGGCGCTGACTGGGTTCAATTGCGGGTAAAAGATAAATCATTTAATGAATGGCTGGAGATTGCAAAAGAAACAAAGGTCATTTGCGACAAGTACAATGTGCCATTAATTATTAACGATAATGTCAGCATAGCAGCATTGGTTGGTGCAAGCGGAGTACATCTTGGTAAAACAGATATGTCGCCGGTTGAAGCAAGACAAATTTTAGGAGAAGAATTTATAATAGGAGGAACGGCCAATTCATTAGAAGATGTTCAAGGATTAATGAATATGCCGATTGATTATATAGGATTGGGGCCATTTAGATTTACTTCAACGAAGAATAATTTAAGCCCTGTACTAGGATTGGAAGGAATAAAAGAAATAATAAATATCGCCAATGTCAGTATGCCAATTATAGCCATTGGAGGAATTACTGTCGAAGATGTAGACGTTATAATGGCAGCAGGTATTCACGGTATTGCAGTATCGTCAGCAATCAATCTTGCAGAAGACAAAAAAAATAGTACAAGTAAATTTGTATTAAAATTAAAAGCAGAATAATATTCAACACGAAGTATATCCCCCTCTGGAGGGGGCAGGGGGAGGGCAATCGTTCGGATTGCAAAAATCTAAAACAAGGAAAAAATGGAAAAATTAATAATTGCAGGCAAAACATTCGGTTCAAGATTATTCACGGGAACCGGAAAATTCAGTTCATCTGCTTTAATGGAAGAAGCTCTTCTTGCCTCAGGTTCAGAATTGGTAACGGTTGCTTTGAAACGTGTCAATGTTAAAGATACTACCGACGATATTTTAAAACACTTGTCACACTCACAATTTAATTTGTTACCCAATACCTCCGGTGTAAGAACAGCAAAAGAAGCTGTGTTTGCTGCACAACTGGCACGTGAAGCATTGGAAACAAACTGGCTGAAATTAGAAATTCATCCTGATCCGAAATACCTTTTACCTGATCCTATCGAAACATTAAAAGCTGCTGAAGAATTAGTAAAGTTAGGTTTTATAGTGTTGCCTTATATCAATGCTGATCCAGTGCTGTGTAAGCGTTTAGAAGAAGTAGGTGTCGCAGCAGTAATGCCATTGGGTTCACCGATTGGAAGCAATAATGGTTTACAAACGAAGGCAATGCTCGAAATAATTATTGCACAAAGCAATGTTCCTGTCATTATTGATGCAGGCATTGGCGCTCCTTCCCATGCAGCAGAAGCGATGGAAATGGGTGCAGATGCCGTGTTGGTGAATACAGCGATTGCAGTTTCATTGCGACCTGTTGATATGGGCATCGCCTTTAAGATGGCGGTTGAGGCAGGGAGAATGGCTTATGAGGCAGGTCTTGGAAAGCGACTAAAACAGGCAGAAGCAAGTAGTCCGCTTACTGCATTTTTGCAGGAATAGTTGTTCACCACAGATTACTCAGATTTTCACAGATTGTAGATTTTAAAATGAATTTTACAGATATATTCAATACGTACAGTTGGGATGCCGTTAAGGAAAGTATTTATTCCAAAACGGAAGAAGATGTGAGAACGGCCTTGTATAAAAATTCCAAACGTACCATTGAAGATTTTAAAGCGCTTATCTCTCCCGCGGCAGAGCCTTTCATGGAAGAGATGGCGCTTCTTAGTCAGGCACTAACACAAAAGCGTTTTGGGAAAACAATTCAGATGTACATACCCCTGTATCTTTCCAATGAGTGTCAGAATATTTGTACGTATTGTGGTTTTAGTTTAGACAATAAAATAAGGCGCACAACATTAACAGACACACAAATATTAAAAGAGATTGAAGTTATAAAATCATATGGCTATGACCATATATTATTAGTAACAGGAGAAGCGAATAAAACAGTAGGCGTAGCGTATTTGAAGAATGCAATGAATATAACAAAACCATATTTTTCTAATATTGCCATGGAAGTGCAGCCGCTGGAACAGGATGAATATGAGGAATTAGTTCAGGAAGGATTGAACACTGTTTTGGTTTATCAGGAAACCTACCACAGAGAAGATTATAAACTACATCATCCCAAAGGAAAAAAATCGAATTTCGAATTTCGATTGGAGACACCTGACAGGTTGGGTAAGGCAGGAGTTCATAAAATAGGATTAGGCGTATTAATTGGGTTAGAAGATTGGCGCACAGATTCTTTTTTTACCGCACTACATTTAAGGTATCTTGAAAAAACATACTGGAAAACAAAATATTCTGTTTCCTTTCCTCGTCTGCGTCCGGCATCGGGAGTGTTAGAGCCGAAGATAATAATGCATGATAAGGAATTGGCGCAGCTTATTTGCGCTTACCGGATTTTTAACCAGGATATAGAACTTTCCATTTCTACACGTGAAAATGAGAAATTTAGAAACAATATAATTAAACTAGGAATTACATCCATCAGCGCTGGCTCAAAAACCAACCCTGGCGGCTATGCCGTGGAGCAGGAATCTCTGGAGCAATTTGAAATTTCTGACGAAAGAACTCCGGCTGAAATAGAAGCGATGATTAAAAACAATGGCTACGAGGCAGTTTGGAAAGATTGGGACGAGGCGTTGTATTAATCAATAAAGCTGATACGATTCGTCCAAAATTTATCATCTCAAAATCGTATATTTAACCAATTTTTATTCCAAAATGACCAGAGAACAGGCTAAAACTTTCATAGAAAACTTAGTTGAGCGATTTGCGGAACACCTCAAGGAATATCATTTGTCCGAATATAACGAGCAAAAGGCAAGACAAGATTTCATTAATCCTTTTTTTAAAGCACTTGGTTGGGACATTGACAATGAGAAAGGAGCCTCCGAAGCCTATCGGGAAGTAATTTATGAGGACAAAGTATTTGTACGAGGAAAGGCAAAAGCACCAGATTATGGATTTCGCCTTGCTGGTAGCGGAAAAAAAAGATTGTTCTTTGTTGAAGCGAAAAAACCATCCATTGCGCTAAAAACCAACAAAGAATCTGCATACCAGTTAAGACGTTACGGAAGCAGCGCACAGGCATACATTTCCATTCTAACCAATTTCGAAGATTTTATTATTTACGATTGCTCTCGTGTTCCCAACCTTAACGATAGCGCAAGCGTTGCACGTTTAAAGCACATACATTTTGAAGACTACATAAAAGAGTTCGATTTTATTTACGATACCTTTTCACACGAAGGAGTTACCAAAGGGCGTTTTGATAAATTCGTGCAAAGCGACACCAATAAAAAAGGAAGCCAAACACTCGATAAAGAATTTGTACAAAGCCTTGACAACTGGCGAAGATATCTTGCTACAAGTATTGCTTTAAACAACCGAACATTAAATGACGAAGAAATAAATTTTGCTGTTCAACAAACTATTGACCGTTTAATTTTCTTGCGCTTCTGTGAGGACAGGGCGGTAGAGCCTTATGGACAATTACAAAAAGCTGTTTCAAAAGGCGATTCGTATAAAAATTTGTTCGAGCTTTTTAAACAAGCCGATGATAAATACAACTCGGGCTTGTTCGATTTTAAAAAAGACCAGATAACTGCTAAACTAAAAGTTGACAATAAAGTAATCAAATCTGTAATAGAAGACCTTTATTATCCGCTCTGCCGTTACGAATTTTCTGTAATGCCGGTAGAAGTTTTAGGAAATGCTTACGAACAGTTTCTCGGAAAAGTAATTCGCATCACGCCTGCCCGAAGTGTAAAAATTGAAGAAAAACCAGAAGTCCGCAAAGCTGGTGGCGTGTATTACACACCGCAATACATAGTTGAATACATTGTAAAGAATACCGTTGGAAAACTTGTTGATGGCAAAACGCCAAAAGAAATTGAAAAAATAAAAATTGTTGACCCGGCCTGTGGTAGCGGTTCTTTCCTGTTGGGAGCATTCGATTATTTGCTTCAGTACCATATTAATTGGTATCACGAAAAAGGATATGCAACTAAAAAAGGGAAAGACAATCCGTTTACACCACAGGGAACATTAACCACGCACGAAAAAAAGCGCATACTGTTATCTAATATTTTTGGCGTAGATCTCGATGCCAATGCTGTTGAAGTAACAAAATTGAGTTTACTTTTAAAATGTATGGAAGGCGAAACAGAAGCCTCCATCAAACAACAAATAAGTTTATTTCACGAACGTGTTTTGCCAAATTTAGATGACAACATTAAAAGCGGCAACAGTTTAATTGATACTGATATTTATGATACTGAAATTGATTTAGGTTTTGAGAAAAAAATTAAACCGTTTAATTGGAAACACGCCTTTCCCGAAGTATTCAAAGTTCGTAAAAAAGATAAGACAGAAGATTTTAAGCAGCAATTTGCGTTAGTAAAAAACCAAACGGAAAGTATTTACGATAATGCAAAAGGATTAATTGAAAAATATAAAGGGAATACAGAAGAATCTTTATCAGAGTATGGAATAAAAGGGAGATTTGATATTGTTATTGGTAACCCTCCATATGGAGCATTATTATTGCCGGATGAAGATTCGTATTTGCGAAAAAAATATACTGTTGCAAATTACCAACTCGACACATATAATCTTTTCACTGAAAGGGCTATACAAATTGCAAACAACAAAGCATTAATAGGATTTATTATTCCTTCTGCATGGACGGCTTCTGTTTATGATAATAAATACAGAAAATTTCTTGCCAGGGAAGTTCATATCGATGAAATGGTAATAACCCCAAAGCAAACATTTAAGGATGCTTCTGTTGAGACTTGCATTGTTTTATTTTCGATAAATACACCGCCTAAATCTTTTACAGTTAGTAGATGGGATACAGATGAAAAACAAAATTATTCGGTCAATTTAGCTTCAATCATAAACAATTCCGCATTCCTTTTTCCTGTTTATACTAATCCAAAATCTTTGTCAGTAATTGAAACAATAAGAAAATGTACAACACATTTATCTGATTTTGCTGAAGTAGTATGGGGAATAAAGGCATACCAAAAGGGTAAAGGAAATCCTTCACAAAAAGGCTACGAATCTGAATCGAAAATTTTTCACAGTAGTAAAAAAACAAAAAAGACACATAGACCATTAATTGGAGGAAGTTGTATTCATAGATATTTTTTTGAATGGAGTGGAGAATATATTGATTATGGGATTTGGCTTGCAGAACCTCGTAAACCTGAATGGTTTGACGGAGAAAGAATTGTTGTAAGAGAAGTTACTTCAAAAGGGATTATCCAAGCAACTTTTATTAATGGAGATTATGTCTTTTCTAATTCTGTAGATGGGATAAAAATTGTTGGAAATAGAGTTGAAGCTAAATATCTTTTAGGTCTTATTAATTCCAAACTAATTTCCTTTTATCATTTGAATACTTCGCCAAATGCCTTTAAAGGAACATTTCCAAAAATGCTTTTACAAGATTTGAGAGACTTGCCAATACCGGAAAGTAAAGCAAGTACAAGAAATGAAATTGTTAAATACGTTGATTTGCTCTTAAAATTGAACGAAGAACTAAAGGAAGAAAAATTACAAACCAAAATTGATCAGATTAAACAACGTATTGAATACAGTGAAGAAAGAATAAATCAATTGGTTTATGAATTGTATAAGTTAAGTGATGAAGAAATTAAAATAATAGAAGATGTTAAATGAAAATTTATTTAAACATTTTGAAACAATGTCAAATTTGAATAAACGTATGCATCCTTCGATTATTCAAGCAGAGAAACAAATTGCAATTGAAGCAATGTCAAATATTGATAAATATATATATCCCGCTATTGTTCAGGCAGAGAAACAAATTGCTATATATGAACAAGTAAAAATATCTTTTAAAAAATATAAAAATGGTCTTGCAAATTTCAAATTATTAGTAAGTAGAGATTGGTATATAAGTACAAGGGTTATTGACAATCTTGAAATTTCAAATATAACAGAGGTGTTTGAATTTACTAAAAAATCAAATTTAGATAAATTTGAACAATATATAATTTCCTCTTTTGATTCTAGAAAAGAAGACGTATTTAGTTATTTAAATGAAACTCTAAAAAACAGAGAACACATTATTAAAGAAATTGATAAACTTTATACAGCTAATCTTTTTTTTGGTTTAATTCCTCTTTGTTTTAATCAAGCGGATGGAATATCAAATGAAAACTGGGGAGTTGGATTTTTTGATTCAGAAGGAAAGAAAGAGAATTATGACCTTAAAATAAAAAAACTTGACACTAGAAAGAAATTAATATCCAAATCAATTTCAAGTCAATTAGCTCAACCTAAAAATGAATTAACACGTTCATCTTCTGATGCGAAATATAATGATGTTAAAATCAAGGAATGTTCAATAAACCGTCATTTAATTATTCACGGTCACTCAGTTTATTACGGAAATAAAGTAAATGCAATCAAAGCTATTTTACTTTTAGAATTCATTTGCGATTTAATAAACGAATCTTTCGAACTTAAAACTCAAAAAATAGCAAATACTAAATGAGCATAGCCATCCGCATAAAAGATTGTATTGAAAGAATCCGAAGGATTCAAATGTTTATAGAAAGGAACAATGCTTATTATTATACGACCCCGATGGGGTCGAACAAATTTTCGCAATCATTTGCTATAAACATGAAATCCCTTCGTGATTAAAATAAAACAAATCATGCCAGGAACATTTTCACAAATATATATTCAAATTGTGTTTGCCGTAAAAGATAGAGAAAGCATGATACAACCACCATGGGAAGAACAATTGTACAGATACATTACAGGTATCGTTCAAAACAAAGGACAAAAAATGCTCACAATAAATGGTATGCCAGATCATTTGCATTTTTTTATTGGAATGAAGCCGTCATGTTGTTTATCTGATTTAGTAAGAGAAATCAAAAAGTCATCAAATGATTTTATTAAAGAAAAAAAGTTTTCAAAATTCAATTTTTGCTGGCAGCAAGGCTATGGGGCATTTTCTTACAGTCATTCTAATTTGGATAATGTGATTAAATATATCATGAATCAAAAAGCACATCACAAGAAGAAAACATTCAAAGAAGAGTATCTGGAGTTTTTAAAAAAATTCGAAATTGAATTTAAAGATGAATATTTGTTTGAATGGATTGAATAAATTTGGTGCTGCAACAATTGAACTCGAAAAATAAAATGAGTATCGCGCTACGCATAAAAGATTGTATTGATAACCACGAAAAGTATGTTGCCATCATGGCTACATTGCCGGATAAAGAACTGGCTAAAAAGCTTGATTTAGTGCATATACAATCCGCACTTGCCGAACAAACTAAAAATACCGGTTCATTGGAATTGCTTGAAGTTTGGCATCATCAAATAATTGAAGCTCGTATTTACAAAGCAGAAAATAAAATTCCCGATGCACCAAATGAAATTGAATTAGCTATTGCAGATATTGAAACCTTTACAAGTAAAACAGAAGAACGCGAGGAAATACTAAAAGAATTCAGCAATCCTGTAAAACAATCCCACACCAAAGTTCAGCAACAACAGGATAATGATAGTCAGCTTTCGCTGTTTTAGTAAATTTATAATGAGCTTTATTGAATAAAAATGTTAACCCCACAAGAGCTTAAAAGATACAACCGTCACATCATCCTTCCGGAGATAGGAATGAGCGGGCAATTAAAATTAAAGCAGGCCAAAGTCTTGATTTTTGGGATGGGGGGATTAGGATGCCCGATTGCACAATACATTGCTGCTGCAGGAGTAGGAACTATTGGTATGGTAGATTTTGATGTTATTGATGAGTCTAATTTACAACGTCAGATACTATATACATCCGCTGATATTAATAAATTAAAGGTGGAGGTCGCTGCAGAAAAAGTAAAGGCACTTAATCCATTTGCAACTGTCAACACGTATCCAGTAAAATGCGTTCCTGTAAATATTTTGAATATGGTGAAAGAGTATGATATTATAGCAGATTGTACTGATAATTATGCTGCCCGGTATTTAATTAATGATGCTTGCGTTACATTAGACAAACCCTTTGTATCAGCCTCTGTATATAAATTCGAAAGCCAATTATCAGTTTACAATTATGAAGGAGGCCCAACGTATCGTTGTCTTTTTTCTGAGCCTCCGGAAGAAGCTTTGAATTGTTCAGAAGCAGGAGTAATGGGTGTTTTAACCGGAATAGCCGGGGCTTTACAAGCGAATGAAATTGTTAAAATGATCACCGGGATTGGTGAAGTTTTGACCGGGAAACTACTATTGTATAATGCCCTCACAAATCAGACAAATAGTATTAAGGTAAGTAGAGATGAAGAGCAGGTGCAAAAGATTAGAGATTTAAATGGCGACCTTTCTTCAATAGATTATGAATTGCTTTGCAGTACAAAAATGGAGGGAGGTGATACTATTCCCGAAATCTCTCCCAAAGAATTAAGATCCAGATTGAACAATAATGAAGATATACAATTGATAGATGTTCGTGAGGAAGCTGAACACGAACTGGACAATATTGGGGGCGACCTTATTTCCCTGTATGATATTATTTCAATGGCAAATAAAATCACTACTGATAAACCAGTAGTGATCTATTGTGAAACAGGGAAGCGAAGCGCTTTGGCTATTGAGGAATTAAGAAAAGTAAAAGGCTTTTCTAATCTATTCAGCTTAAAGGGTGGAATACAAGAATGGAATAAATTTGAAAATTCGCTAATTTGAAAATGCATATTTAATTTCGAATGGGCAATCAATACTTGCAATTACAACTAGGCGACATATATATCTTTGTTGTTTTCGGAACCACAGATTTGATTCGTTCCTGCGTTTGGTCATCAATCAAAATGCTTCTTAGTTCAAGTTCTTTTAGGTTGATTAAATATCTCATCTCTTTAGGAAGACTGTCAATTTCATTACTCCACATATCCAAGATTTCTAGTTTCCTTAGATGTCCGATCTGACTTGGTACTGTTACTAAATCATTTCTGTTGATATGAAAAACTTTTAAATTTTTTAATTCGCCAATTTCTTTTGGCAACTCAGCAATTTTATTACTTGAAAGGTCCAGTGTTTGCAGTTTAGTCAGAGTACCTATTTCTGAAGGTACTATATTGATTTTGTTGTAAGATAAATCAAGTACGCGCAGTTCTTTTAATTGAAATATTTCAGGAGGAAATGTTTTAAGTTTTTGCCTGGTTAAATTTAACTTATATACTTTATCAGGATTTTTTAATGCAGAGGCAAGAGTCTTATATGTTTTTTCATTTTTCAATACAAGAGTATCAATAAATGTATCCTCAACAGTTAAATAAAGAGAGTCTACAGGATAATCAGGACTCACTAGAGAATCAATAGGATAATCCGAAGACTTGTCTTGTGCAAAGACATTTAATCCGATAAATAACAAAAATAACAGATAGAGACTTTTCATTCGTAAATAAATTTCAGGTGAATATAATTCATTTTATTTACTTAATTTCAATACGTCAGGATAATAGTTTTATTGTATCTTCTTTATCTTTAAGCAATTGTTGTTTTAATCCATCCATGCCGTCAAATTTTTGTTCATCTCGTATACGCGACTTAAAAATAATGGTTAATTTTTCTTCATAAATAGATTTGTCAAAATCTAAAATATGAACTTCGATAGTACGAGATAGTCCGCCAACAGTAGGTCGCATACCGATATTCAACATGCCATTGTACAGCCTGTCTTTAAGCATAACCTTTACAGCATATACTCCGTTTTTGGGGATAATTTTAGAGGGGTCATTAATGTGGAGGTTGGCTGTAGGAAATCCAATCGTTCGTCCCATTTGATTGCCTTTAACCACAATGCCGGTTAAAGAAAAAGGATTCTCTGAATATATATTTGCAGTTTCAATATCTCCTTCGACTAAAGCGTTGCGAATTTTGGTTGAGCTGACAGCAATAGAATCTATATCCTGTTTTGGTATCTCTTCAACTCTGAAATTATAAAGAGGCGCCATCTCAATTAAATTTTTCAACGAGCCTTCTCTGTTTCTTCCGAACTGGTGATTATAACCAATTACTAATATTCTGGTTCCGAGTTTATTTACCAGCACATTTTTTACAAACTCAACAGCACTTAATTGAGAAAATTCCTTAGTAAACGGTTGAATAATTAAATGATCAATGCCATATTTTTCGAGAAGAGCAATTTTTTCTTCTAATGTATTGATTAGCTTAACATCGTTGCTTTCAGGATGTAAAACAGCGCGTGGATGAGGATAGAATGTAAAAATTACTGTTTCTCCCTGTTCTGTTTTGGCAAGTTCCCTTATTCTTTTTATGATTTTTTGATGTCCAACATGTACACCATCAAAAGTACCTATTGTGACAACAGCATTTCTTACAGGAACAAATTCATTAAAGGATTTATATACTTTCACTTGGCAAAGATGTAAATAAGTTTTAAAATTTAAATGAATCAGTATAAATTAAAACAGGAAAAGGAGAATTCATCAAACAAAAACAAAAATATAACAGTTAAATTAATGATTTTTTTAAAAAAAATAAACTACTTTTGCGATCTCAAAAAACGCAAAAAAAAAATAATTAAAATATGTCAACAACAAACGTTGGTAAAATCGTACAGGTTATCGGACCGGTAGTCGATGTTAGCTTTGAGAAAGAAAATGCTCAATTGCCTAACATTTTGGATGCATTGGTGATTAAAAAGGATAACGGGCAAAGAATTGTAATTGAGTGTCAACAGCATATTGGGGAAGATACTATTAGGGCCATTGCAATGGATTCTACGGACGGATTGGTACGTGGAATGGAAGTTGTGTCTACAAATGCTCCAATTCAAATGCCTACAGGTGAGGCTATCAAAGGACGTTTATTTAATGTTATTGGTGAAGCCATAGATGGTATCGGCGAAGTGAAAAGCGCAAAGACATTGTCTATTCACCGTAATGCTCCCCGATTTGAAGATTTATCCACTGAAGCTGAAGTTCTGTTTACCGGTATTAAGGTTATCGATCTATTGGAGCCTTATGCCAAGGGTGGTAAGATTGGATTATTTGGTGGAGCGGGTGTAGGTAAAACTGTTTTGATCATGGAATTGATCAACAACATTGCTAAAGGATATGCCGGTTTATCTGTTTTCGCGGGAGTGGGAGAAAGAACACGTGAGGGGAACGATTTGTTACGTGAGATGATTGAATCCGGTGTTATACGATACGGTCACGAGTTTAAGGAAGGGATGGAAAAAGGCAATTGGGATTTATCAAAAGTGGATATGAAAGAATTGGCTCAATCTCAGGCAACATTGGTTTTCGGACAAATGAATGAGCCTCCCGGAGCACGTGCTCGTGTGGCTTTGTCAGGTTTAACAATGGCAGAATATTTCCGTGACGGGGATGAAGAATCCGGCGGAAGAGACATTCTGTTCTTTATTGATAATATTTTCCGTTTCACTCAGGCCGGTTCTGAAGTATCTGCTTTACTAGGTCGTATGCCTTCTGCGGTGGGTTATCAACCAACGCTTGCGACAGAAATGGGTTTAATGCAGGAACGTATCAGTTCTACAAAAAGAGGATCTATTACATCTGTTCAGGCAGTATATGTACCGGCAGATGATTTAACAGATCCTGCACCTGCTACAACATTTGCGCATTTGGATGCGACGACGGTATTGAATCGTAAAATTGCCGAGTTAGGTATTTATCCTGCTGTGGATCCTTTGGATTCTACTTCAAGGATTCTTTCAGCTGCTGTTCTTGGAGATGATCATTACGATACAGCTCAACGTGTAAAAGAAATTTTACAACGCTATAAAGAATTACAGGATATCATTGCAATTCTTGGTATGGATGAGCTTTCTGATGAAGATAAATTAACTGTGCATAGAGCACGCAGAGTTCAACGATTCTTATCTCAACCTTTCCATGTGGCAGAACAATTTACAGGACTAAAAGGTGTATTTGTTCCTATTGAAGAAACGATAAAAGGATTTAAAATGATTATGAACGGAGAAGTGGATGAATATCCGGAAGCAGCCTTCAACCTTGTTGGATCTATCGAGGATGCTATTGCAAAAGGAAAGAAAATAGTAGCCGAATCGAATTAATTTGATATCTAGATTTTAAATAATGAGGAGTAAATTTTTAGTAATAAAAAGTTTAACTTCAGATAAAGTATATAAAGAGAAATGTTTTTAGAAATTATAACTCCAGATAAAAAGGTATTCAGTGGTGAAATAACAAGAGTGCAAGTTCCCGGCTCTAAAGGATCATTCGAAGTTTTGAATAACCACGCACCTATAATATCTACTTTAGTTAAAGGGAAAGTCAAAGTTACAGATAAGCAAGGAGTGCAATTTATTGATATACATGCCGGAGTAATAGAAGTGTTAAAAAATAAAATAATTATTTTGGCAGAATCGATCACCGCTTAAATATTTCCTTGAATAAAAGTGGCGTAAAATTTATATAAATAAAAAAAAGACGGACTTGTTACCGTCTTTTTCAGCTTTTAAAAAAACAGAACTAAAAATAATTCGTTTTTTTCTTTTCTTTTATTCTCTTAATATTATATATTTGGGCTTTATAAATTGATCTTAATATATAAAAACGCTGATTTAATTACAATAGTCAATTATGAAAAAAATACTCTGTCTTTCTGCTTTTATCGGATTATGTATAATTGGCTTTTCTTCATTTGCTCAAAAAACTATTACTTTTCAAGCTAAAGACGGTTTGGCTGTTACTGCCGATTGGTATTATATTGATCCTAATGCTACCACCATAATCTTATGCCACCAGGCTGGCTACAGTCGGGGAGAATATTTACAAACATCACGAAGGTTTAATAAATTGGGTTATAATGTAATTGCGATAGATTTACGTTCTGGTGATCGGGTATGCAGTATCAATAATGAAACGGCAAAAGCAGCAAAGGCAGCGAAAAAACCAAGTGATTACATAGATGCAGAGCAAGATATTGTTGCCGCTATTGATTATGTTTATAAACAACTTAATAAAAACGTTATCTTATTGGGAAGTTCTTATTCTGCTTCTTTAGTTTTAAAAATTGCAAAAGAGAATGATAAGGTGGATGCTGCAGTTGCATTTAGTCCCGGGGAATATTTTGGAAGCAGTCTTTCTGTGCAAAAGGCAATTGCTGGCTTGAATAAACCGGTATTTGTTGCATCTTCTAAATCTGAAGCTCCTAATGTCACCAGCTTAATAAAAGATGTTACGTCTAAAAACAAATCTCAATTTGTCCCAAGTCATGAAGGAGCTCATGGTTCCAAATGTTTATGGAGTGTTAGTGAAGGAAATCAGGAGTATTGGTTAGCTCTGATGTTCTTCCTTCAAAATTATAACAAATAAAAATCTTATTTTTTTCTGTTATTTTTCTCAATTATCAAATCCTTTATTTTTTGTTTTTAAATCACATTACGTTTTAAGCATAATGTTGTCTTTGCGTTTCATTTTCGTTCTAAGAAGTTCACAGTGGATCCAAATGGCTATCTCTCCTCGCTTTGCGCTTCCTATAGTTGTTAATATAGCCATACTGAATAGTACATAAAAAAACAGGTATCACAATTTGTGATACCTGTTTTTTTATGTACTTATAATACTTTAAAGGTCTATTTTTTTCATCTTAGGAACTAAGAAGTGCATAATGACCCACGCCAGGATATATGCAGCACTGCATACTCCAAACATAATGTAATAAGCAGTTTCTATTTGATTGATAGACCTGTAATACACGAACATGTTTTTTTGCACAAACATTGAAAGCAGAATACCACCTAATCCACCAAACATTCCTCCAATACCGGTAACTGAAGCTGTAGCTCTTTTTGGAAACATGTCTGAAACAATAGTAAAAATATTACAACTCCATGCCTGATGTGCCGCTGCGGCAATGCCAATAACGATTACAGCGTACCACATATTTATGGAACCTAAAATTTGCGCAAATACAATAGGTAAAACCAATAGAGCGAAGAGAAACATAGAAGTTTTACGAGCTTTAAAAACCAGCCAACCCTTTTTTATCATATACATTGGTAACCAACCACCACCAATACTTCCAATTGTTGAAATAGTATAAACAAGTGCTATAGGAAGAGCAGCTTCCGTTATTTTTAAATGATATTCACTTTCAAGAAAATCGGGAAGCCAGAATAAATAAAACCACCAAATCGGATCAGTAAGTAACTTTCCAATTGCAAACGCCCAGGTTTGTTTATATGTTAATAATTTTGTCCATGAAATTTTGGCTTTTTCAGCATCCTCTTCTACTGAACTTTCGTCTAAATCCGAATGTATATAATCAAATTCTGCTTTAGATAATTTTGCACTTTTGGCTGGTACTTCATATAGTATCCACCAAAATAATAGCCAAATAAAACCTAGTACTCCGGTAATAATGAATGCCCATTGCCAACCCATTTCACTCGCAATAAAGGGTACCGTTAGAGGTGCTACTATGGCTCCAAAATTAGATCCTGAATTGAAGATACCTGTTGCCAGAGCTCTTTCTTTTTTAGGAAACCACTCTGCAACAACTTTAATGGCTGATGGAAAATTCCCCGCCTCAGTAATACCAAGAGCAGAACGTACTATCGCAAAACTAACAACACCACTTGCAAAAGCGTGTGCAAAAGCCGCTAAACTCCAAAGTGCTGTAGACAATGCATAGCCAATTTTTGTACCTAACTTATCAATTACACGTCCGGCACCGAGCATACCAAAAGCATAAAATAGTTTAAAAGCGATTTCAATATTGGCGTAATCGCCATCGTCCCAGTGAAGATCTTTAGAAAGCGTTGATTTAAGTAAACTAATAACTTGCCTGTCCAGGTAGTTAATCGTTGTGGCGAAGAATACTAATCCACAGATTGTCCATCTATACTTACTGATTTTATTTTCCATAAGCCTGATCCTATCTTAATTTTAAAGAATGTTTGTTTTTGTGAAGTTTCAACGCTGACTCAACCATCTATGAGTTCTCGAAAATAATTAAAAAACCATATTTCTCTTAGAGCGTGTTTAAAATTTTATATTTGTTTTTTGTTATAAAGAGATGAAGCCAGTAGATTGTCATTCTGAGGATTAAATTTTAGAAAAAAAAATAAACAATAAAAATGACGTTTATATTTGCGATAAACAAAGCAAAGGAAGTAGGCAGCATAACAGATCAAAAACTAGTGATTCGTACCTGTTGCTGAGTTTTGTTTTTAAAGCATATAGAAAACAATAATTGGTGAATTCATTTTAACTGAATATCCCGCATGGTAGTAATATATAAAATTTAAATGCTTTAAAGCCCACTTCCAATGCTTATTTAAAACATAATTACATGTCAAAAATAAGAAAAATTATTGAACACGCTGCTGGTATAGATATTGGCAGTCAAAAAGTGTTTGTGGCTATCGAAGATAAGCCGGTAAAGAGTTTTGAAACCTTTACCTCCTCTTATGAAGCGTTAGTAAAGTATTTAAAAGAAAACAAAATAATCTGTGTTGCGATGGAGGCAACAGGTGTTTATTGGATAACACTATATGATATTTTGGAAGCATTGGACATCGAAAGACAGCCTGATCGAACATCAAAGACTTTAAGTAGGACGTATGAAAATAATTGATAAAAATTTAAACAGGCTCTTGGTAATTTTATAAATATTGAGAAAAAAGTATGAATTACTTAGTTTTGAGTTTATTATAAAATGAAGATAGTACTACTCATTTTCATTTGTAATTTTTTTAGGCGTTGGTTCAGATCCGGGAATTGAAGGCAATGGCGTTGTTTCTTTAGGCTTTCCAAAAACTAAATTTATTCCAAAACGAAAATTATAGTTATTGGTGCTTTGAGGTAAAAAGATTCCAAGAATATTATCCTGAACAATATAAATTTGAACAGGTCCCAATTTAAAGCCTGTTCCAACGCCAATATTAAAGAAATCACTATTGAACATGGAGTAGGTGAGGCCTCCTGTAAACCATCTTCCAAAATCGCGGTTATAGGCAAGAGTAAGTGCAGGATGAAGTTTATGATAATATTCAGAATAAAATAACATTCCAAATTTGTCATTTTTCGTTAATTTAAATGATCCGCTTAAGTAAATTTTGGGAGTAAGCATGGTCGTATACGAATTGCTTGTTTGTTTCACCGCAAATCGATTTTTTAACGTATCAACAATGGCTTTACGAGCAGTACTGTCAGAGAGCTGATCAAATGATACGCCATCGAAGTTATAATTTGCATTGCTCTTATAATTTTTCACATCGGATTTCCAGTTTATGAAACCGAAGTCTACTACACTTGCGGCAAAGCTAATTTTTTCGTTCATTTGAAAAGTACCACCTAAATCAATACCAAGGCCTTTATTATTAAAGTTCGTAGCATAAGTCATTGGATTAAAGTTCGAGTTTGGTAGAGATGTGTTTATAAGAAAATCAGAATGAACTGTGTGGCCATAGTCATCTGGATTGGTCAATAAAGTAATATCGCTTTTCTCGGTAGTTACATTTGCAAAACCTGTTAATAATTTAAGTCTGGCACCAACAGTAAATTTCTTAATTTTTAAAGCGCCGCTTATGCCATATTCTCTATAATGATTGGCGTCCAGGTTCAGTCCAATATTAACAGCTTCCTTCCTATCCATAAAACCACCATTCCCTCTCCATGCCAACTCAATTAAATCTTTTGGATAGGCAAATCTCAAGGAGATCCTTTCTGTTACATTTAACCCCAAATAAAGTCCTTTTACTTTAAACTTTACGGCTAGTAAATCTGTGGTGAACTCAGTAGATAAATAATTACTTTTTTGTAATACGTTATCAATAAGATTATTCATGTTCACGAGAAGTGTGCCATCCGGTTGTTTTGTATACAAATCTTTTACTTTAAAACCAGAATTACTTAAGTCCAGAGAGATTGCTGACAATACAGGCAAGCCAATACTGAAATTATTTTCAGGTATAAAAGAAGGATTTGAATAGTTGGATTGATTAATTTTATTCAAAAAATGAATGGTAAGATCACGTTGTGCCCGAGCTCCGTTTATCCACAAAATAAATAATAAAAATACTATTTTAGTAAAGTGTTTCATATATTATAGAATGCAATGATCAATGATAGATTCAAATTTTATTTTTTATTTAATAGTTTATCTCCATTGAGTTTAAACCTTGCACCTAATTTAATTCCAAGATAATTTGTAGATGCAACTCTTACGGAAGGAGGGTTAACAGCTCCTGAACCAGAAGTATTAAGCGTAGCTTTTAATATAATTTTGTTAGTAGATTTTATGTTAGTAAGTTTCGCTTCCTCTAAAGTAATAGATGTTGTTGTTTTAGTTGAGTTCAGTACCTTTCCACTAATAGGATCAACAATCCCTGAATTTAACAGATTTGTTGTATTGGTGTTAGCAAATAATGAATCCAATCTCGTATAAGGTTTAACCGTTGAGTCTACAAAATATAGCTGTAATTTAACATCCAAAGGAAAACCATTATCGGTATTGATTTTAAATGTTATTGACTCAAGCTTATCCATATCTTTACCCAAGTCAAAAGCAAAAGTATCCAAGGCAGCTATATTTTTAATGGAACCCCATAATGGTAGGTCTACATCAATATCAACACTTACTCTGCTGGAATCAATAATAAAATTTTTATTTGCAGTTTTTCCGTTAGGGTTTGTTTTAACTTTAGCTGAATATTTAAATACATTTGGAGAGCAAGAAATAAATTCGCGAATGCCAGGGTTTGAAGTCGTTATTGTGTCAAGCTTTATAAATGTTTGTTTTGATTGCCCTACTTCAGTCAGAGCAGGTGAATTAATAGTGATTTTATTGTTAATTTGTGGGCCATGCAGATCAAGCGGAGTACCTCCTGCTGCCGGCATTGCACGAAGGGTATCAAAAAAAACTTCTATGGGTATTCCATAAGAATTATTCAGGGTTATATTCACCTTAGGATCTTTGAGATATATGCTACCGCCACCTAAGAAGTTATTAAATACCTTAATGTCCAATTTGTCATTAATATCTAAAGGGACTGAACCGAAATAGCCGTCAACATAGGAGAAAACAACATTAGTAAGCAATATTTTAACGGTTATCTTTTGCGATGTATCAAATTGATTACCCGCTTTTAGATTAGCTTTTATTTTATACTTTAAAGGAATTGTGTTCGATGTCGTTCCTCCCATAGACATGTCCATGGATACGTTTTGCAATATGGATGAAGTATCGTTTATTGCTGGTGCTTTCTTAAAAGGGACTTTTAATGTAGTACCCTTATTATTTGCATCTAAAAGCGTGGGCATTGTTATTGTAATTTCACCGCTAAACTCAAAATCGGATACTACTACAATTTTAATGTTGCCTGATTTTATTTTTATTGTTCCTACTTCAACATTGTTTTCGTTAGAGAAGCTGGTAACATCATTACTGGAATCTTGTAATACAACATCAGACGATATAATTCCGCTAGGAGGCAGACCACTAGGCAGGCCTTTTGAAATGGAAGCTGCTTGGGAATCAAGCTTCATCACGTCATTTGCACCATACGAAAAAGGCGAATCGTGATATACAATCGTTAAAAAATTAGTAGCAGGATCTTCTTGAATGGTTCCTGTTTTATCATCTTTAAGAAAATCTTTTAATGCGAATTGTGTGTTTATAAGAGCAGTGGCTAAATCCGGCCTCCATCCACTTACAGACAATTTTGAATAATCATCTTTTAAACAGCCTTGTAAAAAGATAATTATAAATGCAAATCCAACAACTTTTAATAAAGAAAGACAGGTCGCTTTTTTTAAAATTAAGTAGATTATTTTCATTCAATTTTGGATAAGAAGTTTTCTCAAAAATACGAAAGAGTTTAAATAATGCAAGAAAAATCGAAGAAAAATTTTCTAAAATGAACTTAAATCAAGACAAATCTAAATTTCATGCCATTTTGAAAGTCTTATTCTAACACATACATGTAAATGCTTTTATCGTTACTACCTGTTACAATATATTTTACACCTTCCTTGCTGACGAATGAAGTAAAGGGGGTATTGCCATTTATTGGAAAGCCCTTAACTGGTGTCCCGTCATCATTGAATAAAAATAGCTGATTTGCTATTCCATCCACAATTCCAATTTTTACTTTATTATTTGCAGAAGGCAGAAACTGGGGACGTTGTGTTATTTTATGTTCAAATGTATGTGAAAAAGAAAGAGAGGAATCTTGTTTAAATACTTGTAAAAGATTTTCATCTACAAAAATAAATTCTTTTTTCCCATTGCCATCAAGATCCTTATAATCGAAATAATGAGATGATGAGAAATTTTTGATTTGGCTGAATTCAACTTCACCATTTAAATAAATTTTCAAAATTCGGCCCGTTGAGTCTGTTGTAACCCAATGTGCTTTTTTCTCATTGTTTTTATCTTCAACAATAAATGGATTATTAAACGTTGAGTTGAAAGATTTTTTAATTTCTGCCTTGCTATTTCCTTTTCGATCCAGAATATATAGGTTTCCATTATTATCGGTTATTAATAGATAGTCGTTATCAGCGATTCTATAGTGCATTACAGGATTGGTTACAAGACCAATTTTCTTAGTAAAATTCCATCCTTCGACCGGTTTGCCATTTATTTGAAAAGCACGAACTATATTATCATCGCTAGAAACAAATATGCGATAATCGCGCTTGTCTTCATAATCAAAAATAGCAATTCCATTTGTAGCCTTGTGTTTAAATTTGATTGGATAACCTTCCACATCTTCTCCATTTCTATCTATCAGGTATAGGGTAGATGTGGTGTTAAACATATATTGAAGCCGGTTGTTTTTTAAAGCATCTACTTGATAAATAGCACTTATTATTCGTTCTTGCAACTGAACTTTCCATAAAATATCGCCGACACTGTCAATGAGGTAAACTACATTGGCATCATCCTGTACAATAACCTCGCTGGTTCCTGTCTTGTGATTATATACTACATATGGCTTGGAACTAACAGTAGTATCTAACTCAGTTGCCCATAATGAGCTTATTTCGTTGGTTTTTACTTTGGATTGCTGTAAATAAATATTGTTGTAAAACATATTTACATTGGATCTGTATTGAATCGCCAAAGAATTAAATTTCTTGAAATTCTCTGCGTTTACGTCTATGCTTTTTAAAAACTTCGTTGATGCAAAAGCTTTTAAAAGATTCATTGATCGCGGAATATTTACATACATATAAATATTGGTTTTAGATTCGAGGTATTCTGTCAAACGATTGTATTCCGGATCTTTTGTTAGAAGTTTCTTGTCTTTATTGTCGTCAATAAAATTTCGTATTGACGAAGCCTGATTTCCAAATACTACAAAATCATCAATGATTGTATAAAACATTTTTTCTATTTTTCCATAAACAGAACCAAACAATGTGGGTAAAAGATTAGGAAAATCGATAAAGCCTATGGGATAATCGCGATAATTTTCTTCTTTCAAAAGAGCTTCTTTCTTAGCGCTTGCTTCTTTGATTTGTTTAAGAGATTCTTTGGCCAGATTTAGGTTTTTGGTCTTGAAAATAGCATAAGCATTATTGATAAAGTTGGGTTCACTAGGTTCTGTAATTACCAGCGCCATTTCTTTGTCCATCCAATTAGTCATTACTTTTTCTACATCTATTCCCAATGTGGTATTAATCTTTTTAATATTGTCATTATAGGTCCCCCTAGCTTTGTTTTGGGTCAAATATTTTTTGTAATTAGTCATGTAAGAATGAACATCATCTATTCCCATATAAAGCATAAATGCTGTTTTTTTGGGAAGTATCTTGGTTAGTTCAACTTTTTGAGGTTGAAGCTTTGTGAAAATAGTAAGGAAGTTATTAGAATCGGAAATCGATGAGAAACCATTTAACATTAAACCATTCGGCTTAATTTTCAGATCAAGGCCGGTCCAATTGGAAAAACCGGCAATGTTATTGATTCCTGCTACATCAGGGTTGTTTTTTGATGAGGTTAAATAGGTTGCTAAAAGTTTTGGAAAAAGTTTATAATTTATATATAAATTAGCATCTACATTTCTGCCACTTGCAGCGTATACTTGTTTGAAATAATTGTCGTAAATAATTGGGCGTCCAACCTTTAATTGACTAATTGCATCTTCTACCAAAACAGGGGTAAAGCTGGCCATGAAAATTCCTTTAGAAACAGCATAGGTAAAATGTTTGTTTTTGAGTAAAATCTCACGAACAGCAATTCCATTGTATGATCTTTTCGTTGTTTTTAAATCACCCTTTGTAAGAGTTGAAATGATTTCATTAACAAATGTTTCTTGCTTTAATGGCGGTAGGTTTATCAGAAAGAGTACATCGTAATCTTTATTTTGCGTAATATGTGCTGATATAAACAATGGATAATTTTCAAGAAACTGCCTGGTGTTTTCATGAGTACTAAAAACAGAGTCTAAAAATTTTAGGTTATTGGAAATCGTGTTAAAGTAATCATTGCCTAAAAGCTCTTTCCATAAAGATGTTTGTGAAAGTTTTTGCCAGATGGGTTTAAGGTTTTTACATTCAAAAATATAAGCAGCATCCGGAGGTATAGCATTCATTGCTTCTGAATGTGGTGCTTTTATTTTTTCATAATAAAAATATCCTACAGCAATGGTCCCTATGATAAGTAATGCAATAAAAGATGAAAGTATAACCCTTTTCATTTACCGATTTAAGAAAAATGTAATCAATAGAGAACAACCAAAAATAAGACTATTGGAATAACCTATATGTGTTGTTTTCAAAACTTTTCTACAACTGATTGTTAACAACCTTCAATTGGGGAATTTTCAAATTGTTTCAGTCGAAAGGCAGTTCAAGTTGATCAGGTAATAATCGAAAACTGATACGGTGGTAAGGAGAGGTACCTTGCAAGGCAATTGCATCTCTGTGTTCTAAAGTGGCATATGCCTTGTTGTTGGCCCATCCATAATAAGGAAATTCAAGATGCAGTTTATGCATGTATTCGTCACGGTGGGTTTTTGCTAAAATAGAAGCTGCGGCAATTGAAAGATATTTTCCATCACCTTGTATTATGCAATGATGGGGGATTTTTTTGTATTTGTTAAATCTGTTGCCATCAATTAATAATAACTCAGGTTTTATTTTCAGTTTTTGAATGGCTCTATGCATGGCTAAAAAAGAGGCATTCAAAATATTTATTTTGTCAATTTCTTTATTATCTACCAGACCAACTGCCCATGCGATGGCTTCTTTTTCAATTATAGGTCTTAAATAGTTCCTTTGTTTTTCACTGAGTTGTTTTGAATCATTTAAAAGTTCATTTTCAAAATCTTTTGATAGAATAACGGCTGCAGCAAAGACAGGCCCGGCAAGACATCCTCTGCCTGCTTCATCACAACCTGCTTCTATTAGCGAATAATCAAAGTATTTTTCCAGCATTATGATTCAATTGTTTTTGAATACTGTTTAAATGTTATTGGCAATGGCAGGATATATTTTGTCTTTGTTTTTTCGTACTAATTAATAGGACAAGTAATTTTTTGCAACATCTCTTGATAGAAATAAAAAATTTCAGACGAAAATACATAAATAATGTTAAGAAATAAATGAGTCTAAAAAAATATTTTTAGCCCTATTCCTAGTTATAAAAGCATTATAGCATTTTTTTAACTGAAATTTATCAATAAAAAAATATAAAGATCAAAACAAATTAAGGCGACAAAAAAAATAGCTACTTTTGTACTCCCATAAAAACTCTAATGCAAAAAAAGTTTATTAAGAATTTAGCTTTAGTACTTCTTCTGAATCTTCTTATCAAGCCCTACTATGTTTTGGGAATAGAGAAAAATATTCAGATTGTAGTTGGATATGAGATTTATGGCTCCTATTATGCCCTTTTTAATTTTACTTTTTTATTAAATATACTTCTTGATCTGGGGATTACTAATTTTAATAATAAAAATATTTCTCAGAATAACCATCTACTGGAAAAGCATTTGTCTAGTCTTATTGTATTGAGATTAATATTGTCTTTCATTTATATTGCTATAACGTTTATTATCGGATGGATTATTGGGTATAGTTTTCTTCAACTATCCCTTCTTTTTATATTAGCATTTAATCAAATCCTTATATCGTTTATTAGTTATTTAAGATCCAATCTAGCGGGGCTTCATCTATTTAAAACGGATAGTTTTATATCTGTCTTGGATCGTTTAATAATGATTGCTATTTGCGGCACTTTATTATGGGGCAACATTACAACTCAAAAATTTCAGTTGTCCTGGTTTATCTATGCACAAACTTCGGCTTATCTTTTAACAGCCATCATTACTCTTGTAGTTGTATTAGATAAAGCAAGAATAAAAAGGCTTCGTTGGGATTTACCTTTTTCTTTAATGATTTTAAAAAAGAGTTACCCATACGCTGTTTTAGTTTTGTTGATGGCTTTTTATAACCGGATCGACACCGTTATGCTGGAACGTTTCTTACCAGACGGAGCGCAACAAGCTGGTATTTATGCCTCTGCTTATCGTTTACTTGACGCAGCCAATATGATTGCCTTTTTGTTTGCAGGGTTATTATTACCCATGTTTGCCAAGATGCTTAAAGTCAAGGAATCTGTTGAGGAATTGGTTAAACTGGCTTTTTCATTATTGGTTGTTCCTGCCTTAATTGTAGGTATTGGTTCATTTTTTTACCGGTATCCTTTAATGGATTTATTATACCAGGATCATATAGCAGAATCTGCTAAAGTTTTTGGTATACTGATGTTTTGTTTCGTAGCTATTTCTACAACCTATATTTTTGGAACATTATTAACAGCCAATGGTAACTTAAAAGAACTTAACCTGATGGCAGCAAGTGGGATGTTGTTAAATATTTCATTAAATATAATTTTAATTACTAAGTATAAGGCGGCAGGTGCTGCTGTAGTAAGCCTTATAACACAATTTGTAACAGCAATAGCCCAGGTCTTTCTGGTTCAATATCTTTTTAAATTTAAAATAAATTATCGTTTCTTAATAACTCTTGGTGTTTTTATTATAGGAGTAATTATAATTAATTTAACCTCAATCAGTTTTTACTACACCCCTAAAAATGGGATGTTTAACTTTGTGTGTATGGTTATTGCGAGTTTCATTTATGCATTTGCAATAAGAATACTCAGTATAAAATCTATGTATAATATTATGCGGAACAGATAAATTAAGGTTTTTTAATTGTCTATTTGTAATTATTTTTTATATTTTTGCGCCCTCTATTATAATTTCCTTTCTATTGTATGGAAAATAAGAACGAAGACAAAAACTATTTCGATGGCACTCCCTTTGTTTTGCTCGTAGCAAAGTGGAAGAAGCCATTAATTATAGTAACGGTAATTTCATTTATTGCATCAATAATCTTTTCCGGTACTTATTTTATTAAGCCAAAATATAAATCTTCTGTTATTTTTTTTCCAACCACAACCAACTCCGTTTCCAAAGCTCTTTTGAGTGACAATCCCAATCAGAAAGATATTCTTGAATTCGGAACGGACGAGCAAGCCGAGCAATTGCTTCAAATTTTGAATTCAGATGAAATCAGAGGCAAGATTATAAAGAAATATAATCTGATGAGGCACTATGAAATAGATTCTCTTTCTGATTTTCCTCTGACACAGCTTAATGATGCGTTTCAGGATAATATAAAATTCGAGCGTACAGAATTCAGGTCTGTTAAAATAGAAGTGATAGATACAGATGCCCAACTAGCAGCAGATATTGCCAATGACATAGGTTGTTTGTTGGATTCAATGAAAACAAAAATACAGCATACGCATGCCTTGGAGGCATTAAATATAGTTGAATCAGAATACAAAGATAAAATCAGGAAGATTGATTTAATGGAAGACTCTTTAAAAGGATTAAGGAATAAAGGCATCTTTGATTATGAGCAACAATCTCTTATTTTAAATGAAGAACAAACAAAAGCAAGTGCTGCCTTTTATAATGCATCAGCACAATTATCCGTATTAAAGGAAAGCAAATCAGAGAAGGATACTTCTGTAATAAATACAAGAGCGCGGGTAAAAGGTGCGGAAGCGAGATTGAAGTATATGCTGGAAAAGTTAAATAATCTGGCTAATTTAGGTGGTGCAAATATATCATTAACTGAAAACCTGATTCAGGAAAGGAAACAGTTAAGTTTATTAAGAGAAAAATATGAAAGAGCAAAAATAGATACAGATAAAAACCTATCGCATAAATTTATTGTGAATAATGCCTTTAAGGCAGAAAAAAATTCTTACCCTGTGCGTTGGCTAATTGTTTTGATATCTGTTTTTTCAACACTTCTATTGATGGTACTTCTGTTAATTATAAAAGATAGTGCTTCTAAATACAGTCAGTCTCTTTAAAATAAATAAAAATGAATAACTATTTTAATAACGTTGATATATTTCAACTTATAATTAAATGGAAAAAACATTTAATTATAACGACACTTTCAAGTATTATTGCCACCATTTTTTTTACCAGCCCTATTTTTATAAAACCAAAATTTAAAGCAGTTGCGATAATATATCCTGTGAATATAACTTCATTTGGCTCTGAAAGTACGGTAGAACAAATGATACAGATAATGCAATCAGATGAAATTCAGTTTAAGATTGCAAAGAAATTTGATTTGATTAAGCATTATGATATAGATCCAGAATCTGACTATGCTCGAACAAAGCTCTTAAAAGAACTAGAAGATAATAGCACATTTAGTAAAACAGAATTCGAATCTGTTGAAGTTCAGGTTTTGGATACAGATCCTAAATTAGCAGCCGATATTGTAAACGCATATATTGATAACTATAATTTAAAAGAACGATCGTTACAAAGAAGTAAAATACAAGAAATGGTTACGATAGTCAAAAATCAATTTGATAAAAAGAAATTGGAAATGGATAGTGTTGAGGCGAAACTAAAAGACCTTCGAGTGAAATACGGGCTATTAAATTATGATGCCCAAACTCGTGTGGTTGCAAAAAATTATTTTAAATCAATGAAAAATAGTTCATCTGATTTTACTAAAGTTTTTGCAATGAAAAAAAATCTCGAAGAAAAAGGAGGTGAGTTTATGGCGCTTAGCGAACACGCATATAGAATACGAGCTATGTACAATGATTTGAAAGTTCAATACGAAGGTGTTTTAAAAGATTTTCAAAAAGAACTTACATATGCCAGCATTATTACACCTCCTTATCCTGCTGATAAAAAAACTACTCCGGTTCGTTGGTTGATTGCGCTTATTGCTGTTTTCTCTTCATTTGTCTTTGCCATGGTTGTAATTTATTTGATCGAAAATGCTAAGGTTAAAGATATTTTAAAACAATCTTAATTCTAATCAGGTGACAGAGTCGTTAAAATTAAAGACTTTATACGGAGTAAGTTTTGTCTTTCTGGCTCTTAATATACTCTTTATTATTAATGAAATCTATTGGTTTTCATTAGTACCGTTAGTCTGTATTCTTCTTCTATTATCCATTTTTTCCGTTGATAAGCTTCTTCTTTTTATAGTATTTTGTACCCCTTTTGCAATTAATTTACAGCATCTTAATTTCGGACTAGGAGTGAGTTTGCCAACAGAACCCCTGATGTTTGGTTTGATGGTTTTGTTTTTTATTAAGCTTTTTACTTTGGGCGGCTTCGATAAAAAAATTCTTAAACATCCTATTACGATTGCTATAATTGTAAATATGGTCTGGATAGGTTTAACATCTATTACAAGTCAGTTACCACTTGTGTCGTTTAAATTTTTCATATCCCGTTTATGGTTTATTATTACCTTTTATTTTCTGGCAACTCAATTGTTTAAAGATTATAAAAACATAAAGCGCTTTATCTGGCTTTACTCTATTCCTTTAGTAGGAGTTATTATTTATACTACTGTAAGGCATGCCTCACTTGGTTTCACAGAAAAAGCGGCACATTGGGTGATGAGCCCTTTTTTTAACGACCATACTGCTTATGCCGCAGTTATAGCAATGTTCATTCCTATTATTTTTTCTTTTTTATATAATAAACACTATTTCTTTTATATTAGGCTTTTGTCGTTTGTTGTGCTTCTAATATTTTTTATTGCTATAGTTCTATCCTATACTCGTGCGGCGTGGATAAGCCTTGTTGTGGCCTTTTTCGTTTATTTGTTGTTTTTATTTAAGATAAAATTCAGGACTATTTTATTTACTGCATTCACTTTTCTTGCTTTGTTTTTTATTTTCAGAACGCAGATATTACAGCAATTAGAAAAAAACAATCAGGATTCCTCAAATGATTATGCGTCCCATGTAAAGTCAATGACGAATATTTCTACTGATGCATCTAACTTAGAGAGAATCAATCGTTGGAAATGTGCCATGCGAATGTTTGAACAAAAGCCTGTTTTTGGATGGGGACCCGGTACCTATTCTTTTAAATACGCTCCTTTTCAACGTGCAGAAGATAAGACTATAATTAGCACCAATGCAGGAGATGGAGGAAACGCTCATAGTGAATACATTGGTCCTCTTGCCGAATCAGGTATTGTGGGTTCTTTAAGTTTTATTACGATTATAATCACTTTTATTTATAAAGCAGTCAAGTTATACGATTCATCTAAAAACAAAGAAATCCGGCTTGTTATTATGGGTGTATTATTGGGATTGATTACCTATGTTGTTCATGGAGCATTAAATAACTTTTTAGATACAGACAAGGCTTCGGTTCCATTTTGGGGCTTTATTGCTATAATAACCGCATTGGAAGTGTATCATAAAGATAAAAGTGAAACAGACAGCAGTTTACATTCGGCAACTGAACAAAGTGATATCGTCTGAAAAAGATTGATTTTGTTTAAAGGCAATAAGATAATTGATAAGTTTTTCATGAAATTCGCTTATGCTTTCAATTTTGGCATTTTTTATTATAAAGTCAGACAAACGTTCGGTTCCAAAAGCAATTTCTGAATCATTTTCCTGCTCAACAATACCATCGGTGTAAAGACATAAAAGACAGCCTTTGTTTATTTTTATTTTTTTCTCATTAATAAATGGCAATTCATCAAACATTCCAAGTCCGGTAGTACCCTCTTCAAGTAAAGCAACTTTATTATCATAGCATAAGGTGGGAGGATTATGACCGGCATTGATATATGTTATTTCTTGCTCTAAAAGATTAAACTTACATATAAAAAAGGTAATGAACTTTTCATTTTTGGCATTTTCATTTACGTTTTTGTTAAGTTGTTTCACAAGATCAGGTAAATGAGTAGTGTAGTTTAATAACGCATGAAAACTTGCCTGAAAATTAGACATTAAAAGAGCTGCGGCCATGCCTTTTCCAGAAACATCTCCAATGCACATTATAAATTCATTTTCATTTAGAGAAATATAATCATAATAATCACCACCGATATCCTGATGGGGTAAATAAGTTGCCTTCATCTCCATATCTTTATTCTGTAAAAGCGAAGATGGAAAAAGCATTGTTTGCATATGAGCTGCTAATTCCAATTCTTTTTTCATTCCTTCACGTTGGATTCGATCATGAGTCAGCTTTTTATTTTCAATAGCAACTATAAGAATATTTGTAATGGTCTGAATGTAGAGTATAATGTCCTGTTCAACATCATGTTTTTCGCTGCTATATCCTCCTACCAATGCAAATCCCAATGCTTTGTCTTTATGAAAAACCGGGATTATAGTGTCGAAATTCTTTAAGGTTTCAGAGAATACCGGTGAATTTTTATCTATGGTTAAAATGTCTTTAGATACTTTATTAATAATTTCTTTTTCAATATCAAATCCATAAGATAAAAATTCCTGGTCGACACCATATATTAGTTTACATTGCCATTCTGTATCATAGCTGAATAAGGCCATTTTTCCAATATTCAACTGGTTGTGCAAAATGAATTCATATATTTTAAAAAGGTGGTCAATAGGGAAATTGGAGTTGATGGCTATGGTCATCTCAAGTACAGAATCCAATAGCAATTGCTTAAGCCTTATTGTAGCATTTAATTTTTCACTGTCTTCCTGAACAGGGGGATTAGCATCCATACAAAAATGATCTTAAAATTTTTTTAATTTTTCTATTATTTCAGGTAGCCTTTTAACCAATGCCAACTCTTTCATTTTGTCCCTTGCATCACGAACAGGACTACCAAAATAAGTTTTATTTGCCTCCAATGATTTACCTATTCCTGATTGTCCAAGTACTACTGCTCCGGTACCAATGGTTAAGTCTTTTTGAACTCCTACCTGTCCCCACAATATGACATTGTCCTCAATAGTAACGACTCCTGCAATTCCTACCTGGGCTGCAAATAAGCAATTTTCTCCAATAACGGTATCATGACCTACATGTACCTGATTGTCTAACTTGCTTCCTTTGCCAATTACCGTATCCCCCGAAACGCCTTTATCAATGGTGCAGGAGGCACCAACTTCAACATGATCGCTAATAACAACTCTTCCGCAGGAATGCATTTTTTCATATCCTTCAGGCCTTTTTTTATAATAAAATGCATCAGCACCTATTACTGTTCCTGAATGAATAATAGCATTATTTCCAATGACCGTATGATCATAAATACTTACGTTCGGATGAACAATACAATTTTCACCTATGGTAACGTGATTGCCAATAAAAGCACCCGGCATAATCACCGTTCCGGTTCCGATTTCTGCTGAGTCGCTGATCCACTTTTGAGAAAATACCGAAGGCCTGAAATGTCTTGTTAAAAAATTATAATCACGGAAAGGATCATCTGAAAGGATCAATGCTTTGCCTTTTGGACACGCTACCTCTTTATTAATTATAATAGTAGTTGCTGCTGAACTTAAAGCCTTGTCATAATATTTTGGATGATCAACAAATGTTAAATCACCCTTTTCAACTTTGTGAATTTCATTGATTCCACTGATGGGAAAAGTAGCCTCCCCGATGAACTTAGCATCAATTAATGAAGAAATAGTTTGTAGTGTTTGTGACGGATTTATTTTCATTTGTATCTGTTCATTATTTAAGAGTTCAGCATGACGAGCTACCGATTTTGAGACAACCTCCTTGGTTCTTCTATAGTAAATTTAATCACAGTTCTTTGATGGATTTCATACCACGAATATAAGATTAATAGATTCTATTGTAAAATATTTCAACACAGAGCTTAAAGATATAAAAGAGAGTTGCACAGAGCGAATTCATAGCTTAATAATTCCCAACTCATAATTTATAATTCATTAATTGTTTTCATTATCTCTAAATATTGAGATAAAAGGCTACCTTTGCACTTCTTTTTTTAAAACCAATACTATAACAATGCAAAAAATTAGGAATATTGCCATTATTGCCCACGTAGATCATGGAAAGACAACACTGGTGGATAAAATGCTTCTTCAATCGAAATTATTTCGGGAAAATCAGGAACATGGAGAGTTGATTTTAGATAGCAACGATCTTGAAAGGGAGCGCGGAATTACAATTCTTGCCAAAAATGTTTCTGTTCAATACAAGGATCATAAAATAAATATTATCGATACTCCCGGTCACGCGGATTTTGGCGGTGAAGTGGAACGCGTGTTAAATATGGCTGATGGCGTTTTATTGTTGGTGGATGCTTTTGAAGGAACAATGCCACAAACAAGATTTGTTTTACAAAAAGCGCTTACTTTAGGATTAAAAGCAATTGTGGTAATTAATAAAGTGGACAAACCAAATTGCCGTCCCGACGAAGTGCACGATGCTGTATTTGATTTGTTCTTTAACCTTGGAGCTACTGAAGAGCAATTAAATTTTGCTACTATTTTCGGTTCTTCTAAACAAGGCTGGATGGCTAAAGACTGGAGAACTCCGGGAACAGATATCAGTCCTTTGTTTGACGCAATTCTGGAATACATTCCAGCTCCTCCACAATTACAAGGAACTCCTCAAATGCAAATTACATCTCTTGATTATTCTGCATTCGTTGGTCGTATTGCAGTAGGTCGTTTGCACAGAGGAACACTGAAAGACGGCATGAATATCTCTCTTGTAAAAAGAGATGGAAAAATTATAAAATCGAAGATAAAAGAACTCTATACTTTTGAAGGTTTAGGTAAAGTAAAAGCGACTGAAGTTAAGGCCGGAGAAATTTGTGCGGTAATGGGAATTGAAGGGTTTGAAATTGGTGATACGATTGCCGACTACGAAAATCCGGAAGGATTAAAAGCGATCTCTATAGATGAGCCTACCATGAATATGCTTTTCACTATTAACAACTCTCCATTCTTTGGTAAAGAAGGTAAATTCGTTACCTCCCGTCACGTGCGCGACCGTCTTTATAAAGAGCTGGAGAAAAACCTGGCTATGCGAATAGAAGAAACAGATTCTCCCGATTCGCACATGGTGTTTGGTAGAGGTATTCTGCATTTATCCATTCTAATTGAAACCATGCGCAGAGAAGGGTATGAGATGCAAGTAGGGCAACCGCGCGTAATTGTAAAAGAAATAGATGGTGTTAAACACGAACCAATCGAAGTATTAACAGTGGATGTGCCGGAAGCTGTTGCCGGTAAAGTAATCGAATTAGCCACGCAACGTAAGGGTGAATTGGAAATAATGGAACCTAAAGGCGATTTGCAACATTTAGAATTTAGCATTCCTGCCCGCGGAATTATCGGGTTACGTAACAGCGTTCTTACCGCCACTGCAGGCGAGGCCATTATGGCACACAGGTTTAAAGGATATGAACCATGGAAAGGCCCAATCCCCGGACGTATCAATGGGGTATTGATCTCTATGGAAAAAGGTATTGCCACGGCTTACTCTATTGATAAATTGCAGGATCGTGGTCGTTTCTTTATTGATCCGAACCAGGAAATTTATGGTGGACAGGTAATTGGTGAGCATATCCGTCCGGATGATTTAGCCATCAACGTAACGAAAGCAAAACAATTAACCAACTTCCGGGTATCGGGTACAGACGATAATGTTCGTATCACACCTAAAATAGATTTCTCTTTAGAGGAAGCTTTAGAATATATACAAGGTGATGAGTATGTGGAGATAACGCCTAAAACGATTCGTCTTAGAAAAATAATCTTAGACGAGAACGAAAGAAAACGCCAACAGAAGAAGAACTAAATTTAGATTAAAAAAAAAGCTGCCTCTGAAGGGCAGCTTTTTTTTTAATAGGCCAATGGTTGTTATAGAAATTATTAGCATTTTAGGATACCATTTGCAGATATATTCATTTCTCAATGTTGAGAGTGGTATTTGAAGAAAGGAAAGTTTAATTATTTTATTTGATCCTAACGTAACTGCTCCCATAAGCTCTTCCTTCGGACAGCCCTAATGTATCTTCGCCCCTAAAATCAATTGTTTCCTGGTCAGGATAATTTTCCTCTTTTTGAAAAATGCCTGATTCTATTACCTTTTTAACCTGAAAGGTTTTATTGGGTGGAAAGGTGCTTGCTCCTTCCACAACAGAATATTTTAATACCGTAGTTTGTTTGTTATTACGATATTCCTTGTATCTGCCCTCTCTCGTAAATTCTATTCTTATGGTATAACCTTCAGATGAAGGCGAACTGGTTCCACCAGTAAAACCTCCTGAACTCTCTATCCATTCCCACGATCCCAATAATTTTTCCTGAATAGGATTTAACGGCTCGTCTTTTTTACATCCTGATAGTAAATACAAACAAAGTAAAAATGAGAGATAAAGTAAGTTAGAATTTTTCATCTGATTTATTAAAATTTATATCCAATTCTTAAAGCTCCCCATGGTGAGAAGTTATTATAAAGATAATAGGAACCCTGCTGGAGAGTTGTTAATAGTAAATCAAATAACACAGGAGTAAAAGCAATGCCGGCATAAAACTTGTCTTTTATTGTGTACCTGTAACCTATTTGGCCAAATATTGCATAGTCTCTTCGTCTGAAATTTTCAGAAAAAGAATCATTGAGAAGATAATCTCCTATATAGGGTGTAAGCGCCGCACCAAGTTCAAAGATATGATTAGATTTTTTTATGTACAAATTTAGCTGGAATGGCAGTCGGGGAGAAAAATTGGAATTGTTAATTAAAGAGGGGGATATACCAAGTGCTACATGAGCACCGAAGTTGTTATAAATTGGAATTGCTCTCTCATAATTTATTGAATAATGGCCACCGGCTCCTCCCAGTTCTAAAAACACACTGTTGCGAGCAGATGTATCTTTCTGGCCAAATGTAAAATTGCTTATAAACAAAAGGATAAATATGCCAGGTATAGTGCTTCTCATACTATTCTTATAACTAAGTATTTTGAAAGCACACCAACCATGCCTCTGTTTAGTCTGGTTTTCATATGTATATCATAATTTAGATTTAAAGGAAAAAAATAAATGTGTTTATTAGACCAAATGTATCCTAATTAATTTATATTGCAACGGATTTTTGTAATTGTTTGATATGAAAATGTTAAAGATTTTGTCATTGTTAGCGATCGTTTCAATTTTTGCCGCCTGCGGAAATTCCAATGTTCCGGATGAAACGGAAACAGCTGCCACTACTGTAGAAAGTAGAAAAAGTGAACATGTAGTTTCAGGCAATTTTGGAATCAGCCTTAAGGGTGTTTACAAGGATTACCTGAAATTAAAAGACGCATTCGTAGAAACAGATGCTGAAAAAGCAGGTTCTCTTGCTGAAATTTTACTGGTAAATATTAATACAACAGATTCAAATCCTCTTACCGAAGAGCAATTAAAGCAATGGCTGCGTGGAAAAGAGATGATCGTGAAAGGTTTAAATATCATCAAAGGGGAGAAGGATATCAATAAGCAAAGAGAAGGATTCAGTATTGTGTCAGAAGGAATGTACAATAATTTGAAAACATTTGGACTAAAAGATCTTACTATTTATCAGCAACATTGCCCGATGGCATTTGAAAAACAGGGTGCGAATTGGTTAAGCGATAAGGAAACAGTAGCCAATCCCTATTTTGGCAACCAGATGAAGGAGTGTGGTGAAGTGACACATGTACTAAAAAATTAATACCACATTTACTTGAATGTTCAAAAGGCTCTTCGATATAGTTTCTGCATTATTTGGCTTCATCACATTGTTCCCTCTATTCCTGCTAGTTTCTCTCCTGATTGTTGTTGATTCTCGCGGAGGTATTTTTTACCGGCAAATCAGAGTCGGAAAAGGGGGGAAGGATTTCAAGTTGATTAAGTTTCGTACTATGTTTGCTGATGCTGATAAAAAAGGATTACTGACAGTAGGAATGAAAGACAGCCGGGTTACCAAGGCCGGTTGTTATTTAAGAAAGTATAAGCTGGACGAATTTCCCCAATTATTAAATGTATTGATGGGCGATATGAGTATTGTTGGGCCGAGACCGGAGGTAAGAAAATACGTAGACATGTATTCTGTTGAACAGCAAAAAATACTGGACGTAAAGCCCGGAATTACTGATTATGCCTCCATAGAGTTTGCGAATGAAAATGAATTGTTGGGAAGAGTCAATAATCCTGAAGAAGTTTATATTAATGAAATAATGCCGGCTAAGTTAAATCTGAACTTAAAATATATCAGGGATCAAAGTTTTGCTACTGATCTTAAAATTATTTTTAGAACGCTAAGACAAATAATAACATAAAGAAATGCGGCTGACAATGTTTTCATTAGCTTATTGCATCCATTAATTGTTGCAGCTCATCAATATTGTCGTTGTTACCCGCTTTTTTGTACGAATACATCAGATTCCGGATAAGACGCTGAATTATTAATACATTGGAACAAGGTTCATAATATATTTTTTCAGCAGGGATTTTCAACTGTTTTAGAAATGCATCAATTTCTTTTTTGTCGAACACAGACCCTTTACTAAATGGATTTATGTAAAACAATACGTCTGCATCCGGAGTGGCATCACTCATGTAAGCAACGATAAAGTGTTCAGGCAGGTTGATGCCATAGATTGGAATATCTATTTGCTGCGCAACGATGGAATAAATAAGTGAAAGTGATAAAGGATTTCCTTTTTTGGTTTCTAAAACAACATTTATAAAAGAATTTTGAGGAGCATGGTAATTCGTAGCATTACCACTAAAGCCATATACTTCAAAAAATATATGGTTCATCACACGTACTTTTTCTAAGGCAGTAAGATTGTCATTCATTTCCAGCCAGACATCCCTGCGTATTTTATCAATTTGTTGAAGGATTTTTTCTTCATCTAAATCAGGATATTGATAACGGGCCATAAGTAAGGCGCCTTGCAGTAATCCAGGGTCAGGGCCTTTCGACCATTTTTCTAAATCCTGTTTAAGAATGTCAAATTGTATCTTATGAATAATGTCTATAATACGTTGTTGCAGAGTAGCATCAAAAGAATATCCCCAGGCATCTTCAAGAAAAGGAATGACTTCTTTCCCATAAGATAATAGCTTGCCTTCGATATGAGAATAGACTTCATTGTCATTATCGTCCAGCAAACGTATTAAAGCGTCAATTTCTTTCGTATCCATAGGTTCTTAATCGTACCGCTAGTATACAGCGTATTTTATTAAAAGATTCAGCCTTCCAATTAATATATAAACAAAAAATTGTTAATTTATTTTAGCGAAAATTTTATCCGAATAAAGAGAAGCGTTCAGGTTATTATTATCGGATTACTGATACCGAGCCAACGTATCTGTGTGTTTTTTTGAAAACGTCGCGAAGCGTTATATAATAAACATAAATATCTTCTTGCACTAAACGGTTCTGAAAAGTAGCATCCCAGCCCTCGTATAAATTATGGGTCTCAAATATTTTTTCTCCCCAACGGTTAAATATCAGCAGTTCATATTGTAAAATGCCGGTTCCATATCCGTAAAAAATTTCATTTGTGCCGTCGTTATTAGCTGTTATAGCGTTCGGCACGTAAAATGTAAAAGTGGGTTTTATATATACATAATCAGATGCCGTATCTGTACAACTAAATTCGTTGATGGCCATAAGAATTATTTTAAAAAAGCCGGTGTCATTATAGTTATGTGTTGGATTCCGGGTGAAATCAATTGGGCTGATGTCTCCAAAGTTCCATTCCCATTGCCTGGCTCCGGTTGATTTATCTTTAAATACAATGGTAGGAAAATCTAATGTTGTTTCCTCCGGAGATAAAGTGAAATCTGCTTTTGGAAGGGGATATATGGTAATCATGCCATTAGCTGTTGAAGAGTCTTTACATCCTTGTGATGAGATAACTTTTAAGGAAACAGAATACGATCCGCTATTTTTATATTGGTGAATCGGGTGCATACCCGTGGAGGTACTTCCATCGCCGAAATTCCATATATAAGTCCCAATTGAATCTTTGGTAACAAGAGGACTAAAGCTCGTATTAAAAGGGATACAGCCCTTAGGTGAAGTTGTTAAAAAGGAGGCGTCGGGTGCAGGATAAACGTTTACATTTTTCTTAATGGAATCTATGCATCCTTTACTTGTAGTAACAGTAATTGAGGCAATATAAGTACTGTCGGTAGTATAGATATGTGTCGGATTTTTAACCTGGGATGTACTTCCATCTCCGAAGTTCCATTTCCATGAATTTATATCATTACCGGAAACATAAGAGGAATCATTAAAAGAATTTGAATAATTTGAACATTGGTTGTTATGTGTAAAATTAGCTGCCGGTTTAGGATAAATTGTATTCGTTTTAGATAAAGAGTCTTTACACCCAAAATCTGAAATAGCTACTAATTTAACCGTGTAATTTTGGGCTGCTGCATAAGCATGTTGCGTATTTTTTAATGAATCTTTTACAAAATCACCAAAATCCCATTGCCATTTTACCAGTGCTCCTTTAGAGATAGTTGATAAATTTGTAAAAGGAACTTTTTTATTCCGGCAATCATTGCCAACATTAAAATTTACAAGAGGCAATGGGTTAAATGTCAATGGTTTTGTAATAGTACCAAAGCACGCATGGTTGGAGCCTGTAGTTAAGGTTACATTATAACTAACGTTTCCAATAGGGTACCCATGTTTCGGGTTTTTGGAAGAAGAATTAGTTCCATCGCCAAAATCCCATAGCCAATTTATGATGGTATCATTTTTTATTGTTGATGAGTCAGTAAATGCAACAGGTTGGCCATTGCAAACAACAGGGTTATTGAAATTTGGAACCGGTAAATCGTAGGCGATAGCTGTTTTTACAACAGTATCTTTACACCCTTTGTTAGATGTTGCGATTAAGGTTACATTATAGGAATTTGCAAAATCATACATATGAGAGGGGTTTTGTAGAGTATCCGATTTCCCATCTCCAAATTGCCAAAACCATTTGGAAATCCATCCTCCTGTAACAGTAGAAGAATCATGAAATGGAAGCAGATTATTTACACAAGCATTTGAAAAATTGAAAGCCGCCTTTGCATTGGGGGAAACAGTTACTGTTGTATATGTGGTATCAGCACAGCTAAAGTTTTTGTTAACAATTAGTCGTACATTATAACTCCCTGTATCAGGAAATGTATATTTAGGATCGGGAATGGTAGAGGTATCAGTAGAAATGCCGAGTATACCAAAATCCCAGTCGTAGCTGATAGCATTGATACTAGTATTGTTAAAAATTACCGGAGAGTTGCCACAATGAATTTTAAAGGAAGGAACAGAAACAGTGGGGACAGGAGGGCAATACCGGACATTAAATTGAAAGTCGCGTTTATTGGTACTTAGCAATACACCATTTCTAAATTCTTCGACACATATGCCTATAACAAATTGGCCAATTGTGTTAGGAGTACCGGTCAATAATCCTGTTTGCGGATTAATAGTTAAAGGTATTCCACCCATTGGGTCGTTGGTTGAATAGGGACTTTTCCATTGAACATAGGGGTAAGGGGGATTGTAAGGCGGCTGTGGCATTGGATTAATTGAATCAGCGCCGTTATAAGGCAAGCAAATAGAGTAGACTAAAGAGTCTCCATCAGGATCAGTGGCTGAATGATCAAAAATGAGAGGTTCATTTTGACAAATAAGAATAGGAGGAAAATTATTAAAATAAGGACTGCTATTGGTTTTAACTACTGTAGTATCTTTAATTATTATATAATAGGTAGCGCCGGTACCTCCGGGAGAAATAATGTTATTGATAGAATTATTCCTGCAACATCGCTGGTAAGCAAGTTGATAACCTCCGGGTATAGGAGGTAAAAGGACGACTGCTTCATATATGGCTTCTTCTACACAAATATCAGGAGGGACGGTTAAACACGGGGTGTTAAGCACCGGTTTAAGAACTTTAGAACCCGGAAAAGGAATATATAGGGTTTTCAATAATACGTTGGAACTATCAAATATTCCGATCGCCGCTTGGGCATCGAAAGGTGGCACGCCGTGAAAGCAATCCCTGTAAACTTTTAAAGTGATGTGGTATTTGTCGTTGCCTAAATAGGTATATGTAATCTCTCCTCCAATAATATGTGTTGCTCTGCTTTGGATAGAAAAAAAAAAGATAAAAAGAATAATTAAGAGAAAACGCATGCCTGAATACTTTCTACATGAATGAACAAATTTAATTAAAATAATATGACTGTCCGCAACTAATACCATGTATTTTGTAAAGCTGCTACCATAAGCCTTTCAGATAGCTTTTCGCCAAAATACCTTCTGTTA
>OLLH01000001.1_pt1 | contig 46564 bp, 35 predicted proteins | sample 1604451 | NCBI WGS metagenome assembly OLLH01 (sample SAMEA104055714, study PRJEB20765) | soil metagenome | isolation source: soil
AGATCGGGCTTTTTAAGCGGCTTTTTCGCTTACTCTTCTATATGTTAGCTGCAATGGTAAGACCCCTACTCGGACAACCGAACTTAATGAATTGATAAATGATTTATGCAATAATTATTACAGCAATAATTCTGTTTATCTATACAGCGCGACAAAAGGACAATGACAAACCTTTAAACAAAAGCGTGCAAAAAATAGTACAGACAAACAAAGTAGAACATACTGATTATATTAGTTGGGAACTTGTCCGCAGAAAATCAGAAAGGTGGCATCAACTTGGTTTTGGAGAAGGCGAAACATTTCCTGGCTATGGAAAACTTTATGATAGAGAATTTGATGTATGGTATTGCGACATTGGTTCTAAAGTCAAAAAAGATATGCAAAAATTCTATGACAGAAATCCTTTACACTATGAACCCAAAGACAGACTTAGAGATATTGTCCAAAGTCCTAACGCAACAAACCACCAACGCAAAATGAGTTCAGAGATAATGGGTGAAGGAATTTTTTTAGAAAGGTTACATAACACAAAGGAATTTGTATCCCTTTATTCAGGGTTAGACAAAAAGAATAGAAAGAGATGGTATTTTGCTTTAACAAAATATACACCAACAGGAATAGAAACAGACCGTGCTTTAGATTAAAAAAATGACATACATTCCTCTCACAACTCCGCTATCAGAAATTATTAATAAAAATACTTTCAATGGTATATTTGCCGAAGAGCGTATGGAAAAGTTTATTATCCCTAATAAAGACTTTGACAGAGCAATAGCTGAAATAAAGCAAAGACTAAATTTTAAATTAAAGAAATGACTTTGTAGTTCTGTTCTTATTCAACAATTAGCAAGACATTACTTACAGGTATATGAAAAGTTTGGAAATGAAATTCATCAATATCATTTGCCGACAATCCTTGACACAATAGAATGTGTTGAGAATGGGCAGAAAATGAATATTAGACCATTTGACAAGGAATTACTTTCAGGGTTAAATCACATTCATCATAACTCAACAACATTTAGAGTAAAGAATATTAAGAATCACTGGATAGACAAATGCAAAATAAGATTTAATAATAAAAAGAAAATTAAAAGAAAAGATGAAATTGAGTTTCAAAATGAACTGTTGAGTGATATATACAAGCATTTATTGAAAGAGTATTCTCAAGAAGTAGCTCAAGAAAAAGCACGCATTGTTCTTTTAAACAAACTACATAACGAAACTACATTTAAAAAAACAGAAGAACATACTGGAGAATGGATTGTGTTCGCTGAAAAAAACAACATCAATTATTATTTGTGTTTAGCTACCCATAAAGAATCTAAAGACTTTACCGACCAAGTAATACTTGACAGACTTGAACCTTGTTTAAACGAATTTCCAGAATTAATAAATACCTTTGGTGTGGCGAACTTAACAACAAACATTGACACGAAAAAAAAACCACAGCAGCTAACATAAGATTTATGAAATAAGTATTGGGGGGGCGGAATCCCCAGCTGGACCGGATGTTCGAGTAAAAATAAAATTAAAACAAAGACGCTGGGCGGGATATCAAGGTTGGCTTGTGGGTATGGTTATCCCGTCCCCCAGCTGAGGCATTGACGGTAATCCGAGTGGTGCATCTAACAAGCAGTTGTGGTTATACAAACAGTCGTGCTTCTAATCCCCCTTTTTTAAAACTTCATTAATCTTTCAAACGTTGGCTGCATCTTGACAATTTTTTTTGCGGCGGACAGTCGCGCGTTGATTTTTTTATAATTTTGACTTGACAATTATCAAACATTAACAACTAACGACAAAATAAAAATCAATATGGCACATGTATCAATTTATCTCAACTTTATGGGAAACGCTGAAGGAGCATTTAACTTCTACAAAAAAGTTTTCAAAACTGAATTTTCTGCTCCTCTCATGCGGATGAAAGACATTCCGGCTCAGCCGGGAATGCCTCAGCTTTCAGAACCCGACCAGAACAAAGTAATGCATGTTGCATTACCGATTCTTGGCGGGACAGAAATTATGGGAACCGATATGCTTGAAAGCATGGGACACAAATTGATTGAAGGAAACAATATTACCATCAGCTTGAATCTCGACACTAAAGAAGAAGCGGACCGATTGTATAAAGAACTTTCACAAAGCGGAACAGACGGTGTTGCTCCTCACGATGAATTCTGGGGTTACTGGGGAACTTGTAAAGACAAATTCGGAATCCGCTGGATGTTCAATATTTCAAATCAACCCCTGAATAAATAGTCAATAAACTAAAAGCAATTATATGTCAAACAATAGCGTAACATTACATCGAGTTCTCAAAGCAACTCCCGAAAAAGTTTATCGTGCCTTCACCGAAGCCAATGCCCTTGCATGTTGGCTTCCTCCTTACGGATTTTTATGCGTTGTTCATGAAATTGATGCGCGGGTGGGAGGCAGTTATAAAATGTCTTTTATCAATTTTTCCACTGGCAATGGTCATTCTTTTGGAGGAAAATTTTTGGAAGTCAAACCGAATGAATTCATCAAACATACCGACAAATTTGACGACCCAAATTTGCCTGGAGAAATGATTACTTCAGTTTGGCTCAAGAAGGTTTCTTGTGGTACGGAACTTAAAGTCATTCAGGAAGGTATTCCCTCTGCTATACCAACAGAAATGTGTTATTTAGGTTGGCAAGAGTCGTTAGAGAAATTGACGAAATTAGTTGAGCCGGAAATTCCTGATGCTTAATTCCCCGCTAAGCAGCATTTGTAGGGGAGGTTGCGGAAAGGTAATGCCGCTTGGACCATTCTTCAATTTGCAGTTGAACTTTAGGTCATTAAAAAATTGGATAAAGCGCTAACAGAATAGACATCGGCCCCGATTTGGGTGATATGGTCGCCATTTTTTTGTTTGGAAATTGGTGGTGGTTGTTGTCGTTATCGCCGTGGTAGAGACGTTGCATACAACGTCTCTACCACGACAGGTCCGAATTTGTGTGATGGTTGTGCGTTGTTAATCCTGACCTACATAGAAATTGGTCGAAAATCCGGTCCGATTTCTAAAAGAGAAATTATTCATTTTTGAAAAATTTCTCTTTTTCCCAACGCATTGGATTTTCTAAAATATAATTTTTAATGCGATTGTATTCTTCATCGTTACGAATGATGTGCTCATGAAAACGTGATTGCCATGCGAAATCGGCATGAATCAACCGAACATTTTTGGTGATGGCCGATTTATAGGAACGAATAATGGAACCCAATGATCCATATTTGGGTGATATGGACGCCATTTTTTCATTTTTTTGTTTGGAAATTGATGGTCGTCGTCGTAGAGACGTTGCATGCAACGTCTCTACAGGCAACGTTTCTACCAGATTCAACGACTCTTTATCAATTACCACAATACCATGTACATGATTGGGCATGACCACAAATGCATCTAATTTAACATATGTAAAATGTTGCGGTATTTCAAACCAACAGGACTGGGTAATTTTTCCTATTTCCGATAAAGCCATTTCCCCATTTTCAATTTCGCCAAAAAAATGTTCGCGCCCTGCCGTGCAGATCGTAATGAAATACAACCCATTGTTGCAGTAATTCCACCACGATGCCCGTGCCGATGGGATGCGATATTTATTTTGAAATTTATCCATTTGGGTTTGTCATTTTATTGATTTGATTGCGATTGTAGAGACGTTGCATGCAACGTCTCTACAATCTACGGGACGTATATACCAACCTAATTTCCCAAATTAATAAATTTTGATTATTTCAAATCTGTAAAAAATCCTTATAGGATGGGGTTTTCGTTTAATTCGTCCTCTAAAAAATATAAATTTTTTGTTTTCTCAGATAAAAATAAAACCTCTTATTAGAAGTTTTCAAATCCAAATATTTAGCGAAAATAGTAAATAAATGGTTTGTTTTTCAATAAAACTTCACCCATCCACCTAACTCGTCCTGATGTGCAAAAACTTAAAACTAGCAGCTGGTCAGGATTTGTGTGAAGGTTTGTGCGTTGTTAATCCTGATCTACATAACCCTCCGTTTGTAATCCTACATACCCTATAATCTATTAAATCGGTGCAACTGTTTTTAGTGTATTCCCCAAATTGGGATGTATTGAATGGGGACGTTGGCAGAGGATATTTTGCCATCAGAATTCGGATTCTGTGAAATCAAATTGAGCAATATGATGCCGATGTTTTGTTGACAAAACATCGATTCTGGTTTGGCGCTTTAATATACAGACAACAAAAAAAGCGATAAAAAAAAGACAAACTGCTCATTCGACCTATTGATACCAATACAAGCAGAAATAAATAGATTCTATTTTTCCTTGTATTGCAAGTAAAAAATTAACGGAAATATCTGCGTGAAATTTTTTTGACACGATTTTTGAATCAATGTGAAAATAATTTCACAAATAAACCCAATTAAAATGAAAAGCAAATTACTACTTATTATTGTAACAACTGTTGCACTATTATCTTTCCCGAAAGTAAATTTCGGACAGGCGCCAAAATTAGGTACCGCAGCCGGGTTTGTCCTCTTCTCTTCTGACGGGGCTGTAAAAGACATTACTACTTCACATATTACAGGCAATGTAGGAACTGTAACAGGTTCGAGTACAGGTTTTGGGAATGTGGATGGGGTTATGCATGACATGGATGACTCAAGCAAGAAATGCATGGCAGATTTGAAGACTGCATATGATCTGCTGGTGCTTGCTACTGTAACTACCAATCTTACATCTCCTTCACTTGGAAACGGAGACACGCTTACACCAGGTGTTTACGCCATACCGAGCGCAGCAACATTGACCTTAAATCTTTTTTTAAATGCCAAAGGAAATTCAAATGCTGTATTTATTTTTAAAATAAACGGAGCATTTTCTACAGACGCTTCTTCCAAAATAAAATTGATTAATGGAGCGCTGGCCTGTAATGTATTTTGGAAGGTGGAAGGCTTGATGAAAATGGCTTCAGGAACTACTATGAGAGGAACTATTATTGTGAACAACGCAGCAATTGAGATGGCCACCGGCGATACGCTTGAAGGAAGAGCACTTACAACTGCCGGGGCTGTTACTGTTGACGGAGTGTTGGCGTATACTCCAATCGGTTGCGGAAGTCCTCAGCTTACAGGACCAAAAGCTCCTGTACTTGGTGTCGCTGCCTGCTATGCATTATTTTCCACTAATGGTGATGTTGCTAATTCGGGTATAACAACTATTACTGGCGACATCGGCAGCAATACCAGCGCTGCTACAGGTTACGATAAATTATTGGTAAATGGCGCTATTCATTCTAAACCGGATAACTCTACGAAACAATGTGCAACCGATTTATTAGTTGCATATAACTATGTAAATACGCTGACCCCGGATATCACATTATTGTATCCTGCAAAGTTTGGAAACAATTTGGTTCTTACGCCACATACTTACCGTATGGAGGGAGCTGCATATTTAACAGATTCCCTTTACCTCAATGCACAAGGTAATGCAGATGCCGTATTTGTTATTCAGATAAACGGCGCTTTTACGACAAGTGTGTATTCAAAAGTTAAGTTAATTAACGGAACACAGGCAAAAAATGTGTATTGGAAGATTGAAGGCGCTGTGACTGTAAACAATTATTCTGTTTTCTGCGGAACGATAATTTGTAACAATGGCGCTGTAGGTGCATTAAATACAGGCGTTAAAATTGATGGCAGAGCACTTACAACCGCAGGCGCTATAAATACTATTGCCATGACTGTTGTTAATAATGCGATACCTTCCAGTTGTAGTGCACCAACAGGCATTCCATCTCTTGATGCAAATGAAGTAGTTACAATTTATCCGAATCCATTCAGTACCTCCACAACCATCATAATAAATGATGCTTCTGAAATGAAGAAAGCTGAATTGAGAGTGTATAATGTTTTGGGAGAAGTAGTACTGATTACGACCATCACGAAACAAGCAACCACTCTTGGAACAAGTGATCTTACTTCAGGAATTTATTTCTACAAAATAATTAGCAATAATAAAACAATACAATCCGGCAGACTGGTTTCAAAACAGTAAATCGTTTAAATGTAAAAAGCCCTCACTCCCGATTTTATCGGGAGTGAGGGCTTTTGTTTTAAGTAAAAAACTCAGCTGGGTCGGATATTATAAACCAGTTGCAGGTTTGGATTTTTGTGTATGGTTTGTGTGTTGTTAATCCCGACCTTTGTAGTAGCTTACAAATCCAATGAGCAGCGAGGTGTATTACGCATTTAAACTAACATTCGTGCTTTTTAAAAATTTTGATTTGTAATCCATAATGAATATATTTGCTTAAAAGGACTGTTCATTTTATCAGTAATTTTTTTATAAACAGATTTAATCATTTTAAAACTTAAAAAATCAAGATTAATGAAAAATAAAATTTTACTAATCAACTTGTTGGGATTGTTGTTATTACTGATTGCAGGAAACACCACCTCGGCTCAAAACACACTTACAACCGACACTGTTATTCAAACCTCTACCTGTGTAGGTGGTCAACTAATTATTCAATTTACTGCAACAGGCACATTTAATTCGGGAAATAAATTTACGGCGCAACTGTCCGATCCAGTTGGACAATTTACAGCACCTGTTAATATTGGGTCACCTATTTTTGGGGGATATATACTGGCTACAATACCTACGGGTACAGGGTTGGGCATCTATAAAATCAGAGTTGTTTCCAGCAGTCCGGCTATAATCGGTACGACTGCTCCCAATAATATTTACGTTACCTCTTTCCCTCAGTTGGCAACAATTACTGCTTCGCCTAATGATACAGTTTGCAAAGGCGATACTATTACATTGAGCGTTGCCGTTCCTAACCAAACCTATTTATGGTCTACAGGAGAAACAACACAATCTATTAAAGTGGTTCAACCGGGGTCCTATAGAATAACTCTTACCGACATAGCCACCTGTGTTTCTAAAGACACAATAAACATCACCACAAAAACTTGCGTTTCGGGAATCGGAAACCAGGTTGAAGACCCGCAATTAGTTGTCTATCCGAATCCTTTTTCTTCATATACTGTTTTTTATAGTTCCGATCTTCCTTTCCAAGATGGTAGCCTGTCTTTGTTTAATCACCTTGGCCAATTGGTTTTAGTAAAAGGGCAAATACAAGGCGATACTTTTAAATTGGAAACCATGAATCTGTTTCCCGGATTGTATTTTTACCATCTTCAAATTAATAAAGAAGTAAGGAAAAAAGGAAAATTGTTTTTAGAGTAATGATAAAAATCAAGTACGACAATAAGATATGGACATAACAAAACTTGTTTTATTTACAGAATAGCGGTAGTTTCACGAAAATACCCTCAAACTAGTTCCGGTCAGTGTGGTCTTGTAAACCATCAAAGGGTCTTGGGCAGGTCCCATCTGTACACTTCCATCTGCTTTAAATTGCGCACCATGATTCGGACATTGGAAGTCATTTGTGGTGGCTCTGTAATTCACATAGGTACCCTGATGTGTACATGCGGCACTGAGCGCAATGAATTGTCCTGTTTTAGTACGAGCCACAATGACACCGTTTTGGACCAAAAATCCACCATTGACACTTAAACTTCCTGACGAAGTATTTACGGTAAAATCAACGGGTGTATTTGTGTTAACTGGTGATGTCTTTTGGCAACCACTTATACAATTGGCTAAGGCAAAGCCAGCCACACTGATTCCTGCTATTTTTAAAAAATCTTTTCGGTCCATCTTTTTTATTTTATTGTTTTACATATAATTATTTACCAAAACTATACAAGGCCCGCAGACGAAAACCGAAGTATACATTCTCCTTTTTATAAGCAACAGAAGTCAGCTGCGGACTGATATATGGAGTAGCCTGAAAGGCAAAGCGATTCCATTTTTTTTCTACACCGACAGATAAAACAATATTATTGAATAGTACTGTCGGGTATTTTGTATCTACATGCTCGTGTTTCACCGTATTTATTGTTTCCCAGTGTTCAAATGTTGTACGTTGTTGGGCATATATATCCATGTCTGTTCCGGCGCCGAACAAAAGTGTAAAACTATTTTTTAACGGCAGATTGTAGGTCAGCGCAAGTGGCACCTGCACGAGGTAGTTCATCATATCTATATTGGAAACAAAAGAGGTATCGGATCCGTTGGGAGTATAGACACCTCTAAAATCATTTCCTTTTTTATTACTAAAATCATTGGCATCATGAAAATGGTCATGGATACTCATGAATTTCAGACCTGCACTCACACTCCATCTCTTACTTAAAAAAGTCTCCGCCAAAACACTAAATCCCAATTGATTGCTCCCCCCTTCAACTCCTATGCCTGCCCTGTATTGAAAATTATTCAGAGAAGATAAAGGATTATGAAACTTGACTTTTTTTGTTGGTAATGTATCAGCAGAAACAGCGCCATTACCATTTTGGGCAAGAGGCTGTGCCGAAGACAATACACTCTCTTTAGTTACATTTACAGATGGTTCACTCAATGCAACAGGTGATGTTTTTTCGATACCATTTTCAGCAAGCTCCCGAGCAGAACTATTTTCATCTTTCGCGTTTGCATTTCCTGTTGGATCATTCTGTGTTAACGAAGGATTATTTTCAACATTCAAGTGGCTTCCGGAGGTATTCTTTTTCTTGCTGTTCAGATCTGTTTTGAATTTAGTTTGTCGGCTTGTTAATGGGATGTTTGAAGAAGCTGATTTTTCAGAAGGATCGGTGTTCCCATTGTAAGATATACTCTCAGATTTTTCTTCAGATACATTTGAGGTATTATTGTTAGCCTTTATAGAGGCTTCATTCTTGTCTTTTTGAATGGGTTGAGTTTGAACAATATATTTCGTAACGTAAACAGTATCCGCTTTGACTAAAGAGGAACTTACGACTGTATGTGCAAGTTTGTGTTGAAGGGTATCAATTTTTTGAAGCAATTGCTGATTCGTTTCCTGCTGATTTATATAATGAATAAGAAGTCCGCCCATCATCATGGCTGTTGCTACAGAAACGACTATTACTGCATCTCGTCTCCATGGAAAGGTCTTATGCTTTATAACATAGTTGTACACCCTGTCTATATCTTCCCCGCTGTATTGGTGATTGACATTCTCCACTTTACGGCGGATAGCATCGTCAAAATTTTCAGTTTTCATTGATTTTGTTAGTTTTTATAGCATAGGCAAGGTAGAGATGTGGATACGAATTTTTAATCATGATCTGCAATTTTTTACGGGCATCCTGCAGGTTGGATTTGGATGTCCCTTCTTTAATTCCCAACATATCGGCTATTTCACGATGGCCGTATCCATCTATCACATACAAGGTGAAAACCATTTTATAAGCCGGGGATAATCGCTGTATCAATGTTATTATTTCTTCGGCAGATATTTTACTGATGATATCTTCTTTCAGATCGACAATCTCCATGTCATCAATATCTACATGGTGTGTATATTTTTGATTTTTTCTATAATAATCAATAGCCGTGTTTACTACTATGGTACGAAGCCATGCTTTGAACGGCTGCGTATGATCATACTTGGCAAGGTTATTAAACACCTTTAAAAAGCCGTCGTTCACCATCTCTTCCGCTTCCTGCTCATTAGCAGCATATCGCCAGCTGACACTTTTAGCAAAACCGAAAAACAGTTTGATCAATGCTCTTTGTCCACGCTTATCATTGGCCAAGCAAGCAGATATAACACTATCCAGATTATCTTCGGTAAAACTTGGTTTCTTTTTAAAAAACAAAATGCAACAGTTTTAAAACAGTAAATCTTACAGGAATATATTACGCAATTTCTATTTAAATGGTGGGGTTTATAAATAAAATATTTTCCCTTTGTCTTTTAGCAAAAATATTTTCAACCTCACCCCACCCTCCTAAAAAGGAAACCGTAATATGAGTGGAAAGATACTACTATTCTTATATTCTTATATTCTTAAAATCAAAGAAAATGAAAAAAATAATGCTGTTGGTACTAATGGCTGTCTTCACAATATCCTTTAAAAGTTATTCGCAAGACTCCATTAGAACATTGGTTCATTTACCTAAAATAACGCATGTTGGAATTTACATCGCGCCTGAATTTCAATATGGGCAATTAAAAGGAGAGTTCACCTCCTTCGGTGGTGGGTCTGCCATGCTGCTATTCAATAAAAAATTTGGCTTCGGGGTAACCATGCAACATAGCATATTTCTTTCTTATTCACCAAAAGGCATTAGTCCTCTTGACTTGATGGCTAGTTACGGAGGGTTAAAATTAGAATACACCTGCAACCCGAATGCACCTATTCATCTTTCCTTTCCTTTGGTAATTGGTGGTGGCTCAGCCCGCTTGGATTCTGCGACATATTTCAGAAGTATTCTGCCTGACACGAACACTCAAGGCGATCGAATGCACCGCGAGTTTGATCAAAGCGTAAGCCGTAATAATTATTTTGTAGTTCAGCCGGGCGTGCAGGTAGAAGGCAATCTATTTCGCTTTCTTAAACTATATGCAGGCGCCAATTACCGCTTTGCCTTCGAAACGTATTCTTCAAATTCGAAACTTCTCCCTGCAAGCACACTACAAGGGCTTTCCTTGAACGTAGGTTTAAAGGTTGGATTCTTTGATTATACATTAAAGAAGAAAAATAAGTAGGTTAGTTTTATTATCATCCGGCGCTATTGTCATGTGTTTAGGATTAGTATTCATCCCATTATCCTGTCCTTTCCATTTGAATAATGCTTATCTTGCAGTATGACATTTAAAGAATTACAATTACATTCATTATTACTTGAGGGATTAGATTCAATAGGTTTTAAGGAAGCAACACCCATTCAGGAACAAGCCATACCTTTAATTTTAGACGGACAGGATATTATAGCCTGCGCCCAAACAGGCACAGGAAAAACAGGCGCCTATTTATTGCCTGTCATCCACAAAATAATACAGGCACACCAACATGAGGTGCATACACTCATAATTGCCCCTACCCGTGAGCTTGCTCAACAAATAGATCAGCAAATAGAAGGTCTGGCTTATTTTACAAATGTTAGTTCAGCTCCTGTATATGGAGGCGGTGATGGATTTGTTTGGGATGCACAAAAAAAAGCCCTGATCCAGGGAAGTGATATTATAACAGCAACACCCGGAAGGCTCCTTTCGTTTTTAACTTCGGGTAACTGTAATTTTGGCAAGTTAAAATTCCTGATTTTAGACGAGGCTGATCGTATGTTGGATATGGGCTTTAACGAGGACATACTAAAGATTATAACCTATCTTCCTAAAAATGTACAAACGTTACTTTTTTCAGCAACCATGCCTTCCAAAATTCGCGCGCTGGCACAACGAATTTTAAAAGACCCTAAATCCATCAGTCTGAGTATTTCGAAACCAGCAGAAGGAATTAACCAGCAAGCTTACCTGGCTTATGATACACAAAAAGAAGCGCTTGTAAAATTCATTTTAAAAAACGACAAGTATCAGTCTGTTCTCATTTTTGCCAATACAAAAGATAAAGTTAAAAAACTGGATTCAATTTTAAGGCATGCACGTTTTTCTGTAAAAGCCTTTCATTCGGACCTGGAGCAAAAAGAAAGAGAGGGAATTTTAAATTCTTTTAAGAGTCGGCAACTTCGGATTTTGGTAGGTACTGACGTTATTTCCCGCGGCATTGATGTGGAAGGAATTGATTTAGTCATCAATTATGATTCACCCTCCGACCCGGAAGATTATGTTCATCGCATTGGTCGTACAGCAAGAGCTTCAGCCCAGGGAACTGCAATAACGTTTATCAATAACCACGACATGCAAAAGTTTAGCAGTATTGAAAACCTGATTGGGAGTGTGGTTCCCAAGATTAAATTGCCTCCGGAAATTGGTATTGGTCCCATTTATGAGCCTGAGAATACTTTTAACAGAAGAAAAGGGAATTACAAAAATAGATGATTGTACTGTTTGAATTTCATACCAATTATTGGCAATACATTTTACCTGAAAATGAACGAGTATATTTATTCCTGTTGTTTATTGCTTTAGTATTTGTTATAATTTTTAGATTAGAAAAGGATAAAAAGGAAGTTGCAAACGAAATTCTTGTATGGTGTTTCAGAGTTGCTATTGCAGGCCCTGTTAACTATATGCATCTTGTATTTATGGAATTGAAAAAGGTCACGCCAAACAAAAGGCTTCCTGAAATCATGGAAGCCTTTTTACTCTTTTTCATCCAATTCATCTACAATTCTACATCCGCTTTCAGTTTTAAATCTTTGGAGGAACTTCCGGTTATGATGGTAAATTTTCCCGGTTCCAGCACCCATTGCTTTTTGCCTTCATCGTAATATTTGAAGGCATCGGGGTTCAGCGTGAGGCTTACTTCTTTCTTTTCCCCTGCTTTTAAAAATAACTTGGAGAATCCTTTTAATTCTTTTTCAGGTCGTTCAACGGCCGCTTTCTCATCTTTCACATACACTTGTACAACTTCCGCACCTGCCATTTTTCCTGTGTTTTTTACGAATAATTTTACGGTCACGGTCTGGCCATTCTTTTGTACTTTCAGGTCACTATATTCAAAAGACGTATAAGAAAGTCCATGACCGAATGGAAACAATGGCTCTACCTTTTTAGTATCATAATATCTGTAACCCACCCATATATCGTCTTTGTAATTCACGGTTTTTCCATCTCCCGGATATTCTCCCAATTTGTTTGCAGGTACATCTTCCAGCTTTTTAGGGAAAGTCATCGGCAGTTTTCCTGACGGACTGATCTCTCCAAATACTATTTTCGCCAATGCATTTCCACCTTCTATTCCCGGATACCAGGCCTGAACAATTGCTTTCGTCCGCTCCACAAAACTGGTCATATCTACCGGTCCACCCCCTTCCAACACCACAACCATATTTGGATGTGCTTTCAAAAGCGCATCAATCAGTTCATTCTGTCCGAATGGCAATTGCATGTCCGGCTTGTCAAGCCCTTCGGAATCGTATGCATTGTCATTCCATGCATCGGAGTATCCGTGGATCCAGCCTCCAACATAAATCACGGCATCTGCACCTTTAGTAGCCTCAAGAGCGGCATTGATGAGTTCCTGATCAGCAGTCTTTCCTTTTTTTATTAAATAGCCTGGCGCATATTTTATAGTAATGGAGTTTCCAACTAGTTTCTGTATCCCTTTTAAAGCAGTAATTTCATATTTCGAATTTACCTGAGAGCTTCCTCCTGCACCACAATGTTTCCTGTCTGCATTAGCACCTATTACAGCAATGGTTTTAATATTTTGCTTTTTCAAGGGCAACACATTTTCATTCTTTAACAAAGTAATACTTTCTTCCGCAACTTGAAGCGCTATAGCCTGGTGTGCAGGAGTATTAATAGAGCCTTTTTTCCGTTTATCTTTTGTCATGACGTTTGTTTTCAACATCAGCCTTAAGAGCCTTCTTACTTTGTCATTCAGCAGAGACTCTTCTATAGCGCCGCTCTTTACTAATTTAATCAAAGTGTCTCCCATAAAGAACTTGTCGTAATTCGGTTTATTCGCTGAGGAGGTAGTGAATTCACTTCCCATCTCCAGATCACAACCATTCTGCACGGCTTCCAGAGTGTTATGCACCGCGCCCCAGTCACTGATCAACACTCCTTTGAAACCCAGTTCTCCCTTCAATATTTTATTAACCAGGTACTCGTTATGCGTACAAAATTGTCCGCGAAATTTGTTATAAGCGCCCATCACGGAATTCGCTCCTCCCTCCTGCACTGCTGCAGCAAAGGCCGGAAGATAAATCTCCCGTAAAGCTCTTTCACTCATCTGAACATCAATTTTATCCCTGTTTACCTCCTGGTTGTTGGCCAGATAATGTTTTACACAAGCAGAAATTCCCTGATCCTGCACCCCTTTAATGAAACCTACTACCATTCTGGATGCCAGATAGGGATCTTCGCTCATATATTCAAAATTTCGTCCATTAAGCGGAGTTCGGAGGATATTCACACCGGGTCCTAAAATAATATCTTTTCCCCTGGCATTGGCTTCTTCGCCCAAAACCTTACCTGCAGCATATCCAAGCTCCGGATTCCAGGTAGCTGCAATACTAACTCCCGTGGGTAAACAGGTGGCGGAATCTGTACCTGCTAAATCGGCCTCCCAATCGCGACCGTGTTCTTTTCTTACGCCGTGCGGGCCGTCAGACATGACGATTTCCGGAATGCCCAAACGGGGTACCCCACCTGAGGTAAAGGAAGAGGAAGCATGAATCATCGTCACTTTCTCTTCAAGTGTCATTAATTTTATTAAGGAGTCTATTTTAGCTTCCCTTTTTGAATCAACTGTGCTTCCACCGGCTGACATTTTTACTTTTTTTGAGTTGATGAAACTGAGTGAACCAATCAGAACAACACTTAAAAGCAATACTTTAGACACTTTATGTTTCATCTGTATATAATTGTTTTTTAATGGTCGGATGGAATACGCCATAAATAATATTCATCGGCCTGTTTGTATGTTTCTGCTTATGGCTATTTTTATATGAATAGATTTTTATTTCGTTTTAATAAATTTCAAGATGCGAAAGTAAGGGATTAAAAGAGAAAAGATGCTGAAAGAAATAAATATTTTAATTTTATCTTTTCTTTGAATGCAAATTCTATCCGGTTGATTTAAAATAATGAAAAAAGAGAATTATTTTATAAAAAATGTTTAAATTGTAGCCCTATATTCAATGTTCAATAATCTTACATATTCTACATGATGAAAAAATTACAGCTCCTGTTTTTACTTCTTATTTTTAATTTCTCTATTTCCAATGCTGCAACGCCTTGGCTTCATGTGGATGGAAATCTCATTAAAGACCCTGCAGGAAATACAGTGGTACTGAGAGGCGTTTCGCTTCAGGAAATTGGCGGACAAAAAATTACTCCCAATATTGGCATTAATGGATTACTGGATAAGTTAACGGATACCACTAATACGGAGGCCAGCGTGAATGGATGGTATACGCGTGTGGTACGTTTTCCTATCAGCGGCAATATTAGTGACTTTAAGGCATATTATGATACTATACTTAAACCGGCAGTAGATTATGCAACAAAGAAGGGACTTTATGTAATTATTGATAACCATTTTATTGCAGATGTGCAGGGGAACGATACATACACTACCAACCTCTGGGATTTTATCGCCCCCTTGTTCAGGGATTATTCCAATGTTTTGTTTGAAATATATAACGAGCCTATTAATAATGTTTCCAATGGCTGGACAGTCGTAAAGCTGATCATGCAAAACTGGGTAAATGTGATTCGCAAAAATGCTCCGAACAACCTGATCCTTGTGGGCAACCCTTTATGGGATCAGCGCCCGGGAGATGCAGCCACAAGTCCGCTTACGGGCGGAAATCTGGTATATGTTTCTCACCTCTATCCCGGCCATTGGACCACTATCGCCAACAGAACTCAGGTGCAGAATGCTGTAAAGCTGGTTCCTGTGATCCTGTCAGAATGGGGCTTTTATAATGCAACTCCAACAACGACTGATATATTGAAAGGAACGATCACCAATTATGGAAAACCCATCATTACCTGGGCAGATAGCTTAGGCGTGAGCTGGACTGGCTGGTGCGCCGACGACAACTGGCTGCCTGCCATGTTTAACGCCCAATGGCAACTAAAATTTGGTGAAGGCGAAATGGGGGGATTCACCAAACAGAAATTGTATGACTTAAGAACCAACAGACAACCAGCTAACATCCCCTGCGTCGCACCTTATCTTGGAGCTGACAAAACGATTTGCAGCAACATACCATTATCAATAACCACGGGACTGAGCGCTACTGGCAAAACGTTCAGATGGTACCAAGATGGTGTGCTTCTGGCTTCCGAAACAGGTCCTTCTTTATCAGCCGTTTCAGTAAAAAAGGGCTTATACCGGGTAGAAGTAGACACCGTTGGCTGCACCATGAAAGACGAAATGATAGTGGTAGATACCATGTATAAAGTAGCCCTGACGCCAAGCGCTGTGCTTGCAGATTCCATCCTGCTTGTTGCCGGAGATCCTGCAGCGGGCTATACCTATAAGTGGTACAGGAATGATTCGATCATTTCCAGCGCAACATCGAATACGCTTAAAGTCTTGGATACCTGCACGACCATTTTTTCAGTAAAGGTTAGTTATACAGGATGCGGCACATCAACAGGTAAATTTGAAATATTATGCCCGAGAGGTATTTATCCTAAGGGAGGAGCTCCTGTAAAAGTTCCGGGAACAATTCAGGCAGAGAACTACGACTACGAAAATATTACTGACCTCACTTATCATGATGCAGATGCAGCCAACCAGGGAGGTAAATACCGTACCGACGCTGTCGATATAGAATCCTGCACGGATGCAGGAACAGGATTCAGTGTGGGGTACATCGTTGCAGGAGAATGGATGGAATATTCCATTGACGTAGCAGTAAAAGATACTACTGTTAAATGGGCCATATCGTTCCGTATTGCATCTGCATCCACAGCCGCTACGAATGTCGCCACGGGAGGAAAATTGCACGTAACCTTAAATGGAATAGATATAACAGGACCTGTAACAATACCGGTTACCGGAGGATGGCAAACCTGGAAAACAGTCGTTGTAAACGGACTGCGTTTTGGCCCTAACGATACAAAATTTCGCTTGTATGCGGACATCGGAGATTTCAATATCAATTATATGAAAGTAGATACCGGACATGTTACCCCAGCCGGTATAAATGAAGTGAAGAACATACCATCCATTACTATTTACCCGAATCCCGGTACTAACGAAGTCAACATTTCTATAGCCGATGGCCGATCATATGACTGGAAGATTAGCAATATTCTTGGTGCGGAAATGCTTCATGGAAAAGGAAACAAGGCAGATATATCTTCGCTCCAGACAGGCCCGTACTTTTTGATCATTGAAGGAAAGGCTTTTAAAATACTGAAGTGGTAAATTGAAATTAAATGTATAGTATATTCTTAATCAAATAATTTTAATAAATGATGCAAAAATTTCAGATCCTGCTTTTACTTCTTATAGCTACTATTTCAATTTCGAATGCCGCCACACCCTGGCTTCATGTGGAAGGAAATCATATCAAAGATCCTTTAGGAAATACAGTTGTTCTAAGAGGTGTGGCCCTCCAGGATATTACCGGCCAGATGAACACTGCCGGAATAGGCATGAATGGTTTGCTGGATACCTTAACCAATGTCTTAGATACGTCAGCAGCTGTAAATGGCTGGTACACCCGCGTGGTGCGCTTTACGATCAACCCCGGTATTACAGACTTCCAAGCATATTACAACAATATATTGAAGCCTTCTGTAGATTCTGCAAAAAGCAAAGGACTATATGTCATCATCGACAATCACTTTATTGCTGACGTTCAACCGAACGTTGATTATACCACTAAATTCTGGACATTTTTTGCGCCCCTGTTCAGGAATTATTCCAACGTTTTGTATGAGATATATAATGAACCCATCAATAATAGTACGGGGAGCTGGACTACCGTTAAGCCGATTATGCAAAAATGGGTGGACCTAATCAGAAGTTATGCTCCGCACAACCTGATCCTTGCGGGAAATCCTTTATGGGATCAGCGTTCTGGTGATGCGGCAATAAACCCGCTTGCAGGGGCAAACATTGTATATGTTGTTCATCTTTATCCCGGTCACTGGACCAATGTTGCTAACAGAACCCAGGTGGAAAATGCTGTGAAATTGGTTCCTGTATTCCTATCGGAGTGGGGCTTCTATAATGCAACTCCAACAACAACCGACATTTTGAAAGGAACTATCACCAGCTTTGGAAAGCCGATCATTACCTGGGCAGATAGCCTGGGCCTGAGCTGGACAGCATGGTGCGCCGACAACGATTGGTTACCTTCCATGTTCACTACCAACTGGGTTTTGAGGCGGGGAGAAGGCGAAATGGGAGGATTTGCCAAACAGAAATTGTATGATGATAAAGACAAAAATCAACCTGTTGACATAGCCTGTGTTGCTCCTTACCTTGGCTTCAACAAGACGATCTGCAGCAATATACCGGTAACAATAACTACCGGTCTGGATACTTCAGGAAAAGTTTTCAGATGGTACAAAGACGGTATATTGATACCTTCCGAAGCAGGACCTTCTTTATCAGCCATTTTAGGAAAAGGGTTGTACGGCGTGGAAGTAGATACCAATGGCTGCACGATGAAGCATGAAATATCGGTGTTGGACACTTTGTTTAACGTGGAAATGACACCCAATGCAGTACTCACAGATTCTATTGTTCTTGTTGCAGGTGATCCTACAGCCGGGTATACTTATCAGTGGTACAAGAATAGCCTGATTATTCCTAATGCAACGTCGAACACCCTTAAAGTGATGGATACCTGCAAAACAATTTTTTCGGTGAACGTTTCTTATCCAAGTATTGCAGGATGCGGCACTAAAACAGGTACATTTGAAGCGCTTTGCCTCAGAGGTCCTTTCCTCGGATCGCCGGTCCCTGTTCCGGGAATTATTCAGGCAGAAAATTACGATTTTCAAAACCTACCCAACACCAGTTATCACGATTTCGATGCAGGAAATACCGGAAACGTATACCGTAATGATGATGTCGATATACAAGCGACTACTGATGCCGGCGGAGGCTATAATGTATACAGGACAAGTGCCGGAGACTGGCTTAAATATTCTATCAAAGTAACTGATCCCGGAATATGTGCGATATCTTTCCGTGTGGCATCCAGGACTGCCACAGGAGCGTTACATGCAGATCTCAACCAGGTGGCTAATGTAACAGGAACGGTAACCATTCTTCCTACCGGAGCCAGTCAAACCTGGACAACAGTAGTAATGAATGGAATCAATTTTGCAGCAACGGATACCCTTCTTGGCCTGTATATCGAAACAGGAGGTTTCAATATCAATTATATGCAAATAACAAAGGGATCTGTGGGCATAAATGAAATAGGAAAAATTCCTTCTATAGTTATCTATCCGAATCCAGGCGTAAACGAAATAAACATTTCCGGAACCAATACGTCCACATCCTTTGACTGGAAGATCAGTAATATACTTGGTTCGGAAGTACTTCAAGGAAGCGGAGCCAAGGCAGATATATCTTCACTGCAAAGAGGCCAATACTTTTTGATTATTGAAGGAAAGGCATTCAAGATATTGAAGTGGTAATTGAAAATTATATTACGTATAATATGTGTTCATGATATTTTCAGAAAAAAATACACCACGCTGGATCATATTTATTTTAGATTTATTAATTTGTCTCTTTTCCATAGGTTTAGCGTATTTGCTACGTTTTAATTTTTCCATTCCTGAAGTTGAAATAATTACGCTTCCTGTTGTTGTTCCTCTGATAATTGGAGTTAGAGCAATTAGCTTCTATTTATTTAAAACATATGCAGGCATCATCCGATATACCAGTTCCTATGATGCACAAAGAGTTCTTTTGTCTATTGCTACTGGTTCTGTTTTCTTTGCCTTAGCCAATGTGGCGACTTTCTTCTATCAAAGGCTTTTTATTTTTCCTTTCTCCATTATCATAATGGATTTTTTCATCACCTCCTTTATCATGACCGTATTAAGATTCTTGGTAAAAATTATCTATTTTGAATTGAAAAATCCAACCAAAACCAAAACCAATATAATAATTTACGGAGCTGGTGAATCTGGAATAATCACCAAAAGAACCCTGGATAGAGATGAAGGAACCAAATATAAAGTAATCGCTTTTGTTGATGATGATCCGGCGAAAGCAGGAAAAAAACTCGAAGGAATCACCATCCACAATGCAAAAAATCTGGAAGATTTACTGAAAGACAACAGCATAGCGCATCTCGTTATTTCCATTCAAAATATTCCGAATGCCCGCAAGCAGGAAATTGTTGATACATGCTTGTCCTACAACACAAAAGTGTTGAATGTCCCTCCTGTAAAAAACTGGATCAATGGAGAACTGAGCTTTAAACAAATTAAAAAAATTAAAATTGAAAATCTGCTGGAAAGAGATCCAATTCTGTTGGACGTTGCAAGAATAAAAAATCAAGTAACAGGCAAACGTATTTTAATTACAGGAGCTGCAGGTTCTATAGGAAGTGAAATAGTACGACAAATTCTTCCTTTTAATCCGGAAAAAATAATACTGCTGGATCAATCTGAGTCGTCGTTATATGATATTGAACTGGAGATTCATGATAAGTATAAAGTCCACACTTTCGAAACAGTGATCGGAGATATACGTAACCTGGAACGAATGAGAAATTTGTTTAACACTTTCCGCCCTGAGATTGTTTACCATGCTGCAGCTTATAAACATGTTCCAATGATGGAAAATAATCCATCTGAATCTATACTGACAAACGTTCAAGGGACAAAAATTATAGCCGATTTATCTGTACAATTTGAGGTGCAAAAATTTGTAATGATCTCGACAGACAAAGCTGTAAATCCCACGAATATTATGGGAGCAACAAAACGAATCGCTGAAATATATATTCAATCGTTAAATAAACACCAACAAAAAACAAAGTTTATTACTACCCGCTTTGGTAATGTTCTAGGGTCCAACGGCTCAGTAATACCTCGTTTTAAAAAACAAATTGAGGAAGGCGGACCTATTACAGTTACGCATCCAAACATCACGCGTTTTTTCATGACAATTCCGGAAGCATGCCAATTAGTTTTGGAGGCAGGTTCTATGGGTAACGGAGGCGAAATATTTATTTTTGATATGGGACAATTGGTAAAGATTGTCGACCTCGCCAAAAAAATGATACTTTTATCAGGACTTACTTTAGGAAAAGATATTCAATTGGTCTTTACAGGGCTACGCCCCGGCGAAAAATTGTACGAGGAGTTATTAAACGACCAGGAAAATACGGTTCCTACACATCATTCTAAAATAATGATCGCCAAGGTAAAAGAATACGACTTTGAGAATATATCTAAAAAAATAGAAGATCTTATCAACTTATTTTCCGATCAGAATAATTATGCTATCGTTGCAAAAATGAAACAGATAGTACCTGAATTTATCAGCAACAATTCTATTTACGAAAGACTCGATGGGAAGGAGTTATGAATGAAATTAGCAAACCGGTATATTTTTCTTTATAACCTATAATTCATAATTTATAATTTATAATTTATAACTAACCATGTATTGTTTCTTTTTTTCCGAACCTGGAAATTATTTTGGCTTCATAATCTAAAAATTCTTTCCAGCGTTTTTCAACATCCAAATCCTCTTCTGCTAATTTGCGGGCCATTTTCAAAAACAGGGTGTAATGAGTGGCTTCACTAATCATTAGTTCGTGATAAAAACTGGCGAGTTCTTTATCCTTAATGTTTTCCGACAACACTTTAAAGCGCTCACAACTGCGCGCTTCTATCAATGCACTAAATAATAGTTTGTCTATTAAAGATATATTTCTCTTATGCCCCGTCCTCATTATTTTATAAAGCTCTCCAACGTATTTATCCTTTCGCTCACGTCCAAGCACCCAGCCTCTTTCTATGATCTTATCGTGAACCATTTTAAAATGAGCCAATTCCTCTTGCGCCAAGGCAATCATCTCCTGCACTAATTCTGTATACTCAGGATATTGCACCATAATAGTAATAGCGTTGGTTGCTGCCTTCTGTTCGCAAAAAGCGTGATCAGTAAGTATTTCCTGAATATTTAGTTCAACTATATTCACCCAGCGGGGATCAGTTGGTAGTTTTAATCCGAGCATTTCAATTCGTTAATTTGATAATTCGTTGATTCGTTAACACCAAAAAGTCAAGGCAATTGATAAGTATTATTCCAAACATCCTAATTCTATTAATCCGTTAATCATGACTATTACCTGTGATCCTATTAACAAATCAACGAATTATCAAATTAACGAATTATTTTTCTCTATCTAAAAACCATTTCATAAAAGGACCACTCATCATACTTGTTACCAAAGCCATTATAACTAAGGCTACAAACATTTGTTTCTCTATCAACCCGGCTTGAAGCGCAAGGGTAGCAAGAATAATTTCCATAGCTCCACGAGCATTCATTCCAAATCCTATGGCGAGACTTTCATTCTTTGAAAGGCCCGACCAATAAGCTCCCATACCTGCACCAATAACTTTTCCTACAATGGCTAAAATTAAAATAAATGAGACCAGAGACACATCAAAATTTTCGTAAAAATTAACTCTTAATCCAATGGAAACAAAAAATAAGGGCGCAAAAACATTGGTAACAAACTGATGTATAATTTCTCTCGCTTTCTCATGTAAATGAACTGAATCGCCGAAAGCAATACCCATAATAAAAGCGCCCAATACTGCATGAATACCAATGTATTCTGTAAAGGCAGCTCCTAAAAAACAACAACCGAGAGATATAGATAAAATGCCTCCGGGCCATGATAATTTAGTTTGTATCCATGGCAGGGATTTATTAATAATTCGCTTTCCTATTGTTAACATAAACAAGCCATAACCTAAAATCAACAGCACCGTATTTCCCAAGAACATGGTATTTCCATTTTTGTCCAAAACGCTAAGGATAGTAGAGAAGATAAGCCAGCCTAAAAGATCATTGAATATGGCTGAAGCAATTATTACCATTCCCACTTTGGTTTTAAAAATACCAAGATCCATCAGTATCCTGCTAATTACAGGCAAGGCAGAAATAGATAAGGCAGTTCCCAAAAACAGGGCATACAACAATACACTTTCCCGATTGGTTATATTAAAAAAAGAGGGAAAAAGCCACACCGTTAAAAAGCCAATACCAAAAGGAATAACCATACTCGATATACCGGTAATAATTGCTGTTTTACCCTGCTGTAAAATAATGGGCAACTGTACTTCCAGTCCTGCCACAAAAAGCAACATAATCACTGAAAGGTTGGTGATACCGTTTAAAGCTATACTTGCTCCTCCTGTCACAGGAAACAAAGCGGTCGACCAATCCGGAAAGATCATGCCAAATACAGTTGGCCCCAACAACACTCCAACAAGCAGTTCGCCCATCACAACAGGCATCTTTGCCTTCTTCCCCAACTCTGCCAAAACTCTTGACAGGATTAACATGACTCCAATGGAGAGCAAGAATATCATTAATTCATGATGAGACAGCCGGGCCATTTTAGATCCTTGAATGTACAATTAATAGGTTGCAAGGTAGATCTGCAAGAATGTATTCTATGTTATGAGGAAATAACCTGTCCAGAATATTCATAACACTGTCCGGCGAATTAATAACTAATAAATCTGCGCTATGTGTGGCAGCATAATTACTTATACTGTACCCTGGTTTTCCTGTAATGCTTTTAGTTTTTAAATTCAGGTTGTCTTTATCAATAGTATTCAGAATCCCTTCTATCTTAGTATTCTCTTCTTCGATGATCGTATTTTTCATCTTGTTTAATTCATTTTGAGAACTGTCATTTGCCATACTCATCGCCATGGCCGTCATATTCAATTCCTTCACAATAATCACTTCCTTGGCCTCTTCACATTTAGCAATATAAATAGAGGTGTCTATCGTTAAAGGTGTCTTAGGATTATCCACACCATTCACCACAATTTTTTTAAACGGCTTTGGATGAATAGATGGTTCCGTTAACATCAAAACAGAACATTTTGCCTTTCGGCATATTTCTCTTGAAATAGAACCTATATAATATTTTAAAATGTTTTCCTTCTCCAGAGCGCCAGCGATAAGTAAGTCTACGACATTTTCTTTACAAACTTCCAGTATACTGTTCACAGTATCTCCGCTTTTCCAAATTACTTCAAAACGAATGGTACCAAACTTATGCTTGGTAAAAAGGGCATCCAGTTTATTTTGTTTTTCAAGTGTTTTCTCGCCTACATGAATCAAAATTAAACGAGCCCTGTGAAGAGTTGTAAGTCTTACAGCCTCGCACAAAAGAGCTTCTAAACGTGGTGAAAAGGCAATGGCTGTAGCAATTGTTGCAAATGGATAAGGTAGTTTTTTCTGCATCATTTTTGTTTTAAAAAATCGTTCGAATAATAATTGTACAAAAATAGATATTAATCTGCATTTAACTCTAATGATAAAATATTAAATGTACTATCCCTGTTAAATAATAATTAATAAAAAAAAAGAAAAATAGCTTAAGTACGGTTCGTGTGTTTTTTCTTATTATTATAGCTAACTATTTTGGAAATCCCTGGAATATCTTCGGTCAATGCCACAATCCTTTGATATTGCAGCCTCCAGGCTGGATGGGATTTGTGTGTTTGGTTGTGTGTCGTTAATCCAACAACAATTTCCCAATAACTTTATATCCGGCACAGCTGGGGGGAATCATGTTGATACGTTTCAAATTATGTTTCAAAACGTTTTTCCTAATAGTCTATTTTTTATTTGATTTCATTGCAAGTTTCAACCTTTCGCAAACAATTTTAAGGTGTTTTTTTCTGCTCATAGATCTTTGATCTCTCTTGTCGGTTTGTCAAGAATGTATCGCATCTGGAATTAAATAAAAAGAAAGAAATAGCTATTTGCAGGTTTTGCAATATTCTCCTTTTATGAGTGGATTATCCAACACCTGAAAAGATAAATTAGGAGCGCCAAACAATTTGCAATAGCGCTCTTTATTTATTCCCTTAGCCTTGTTTAAGGCAGCATTAAATTTACTTGACATCAGGCTTTCAGGAATGTTGGAACATATTGCGATATATGTAAATATGAGCATTTCGCTTACCTTATCCTGATAAATAAATGGCTCCAGAAGTTTAGCTGCAAATGCATAATCTTTCTTCTTTGCAAAAGCAGACGATAATTTTAATGCATTTTGCCAGGAAGACTCTTCTAAATTAAATATCTTTTTCATTTTTTCAATGCTCTTCAATACAATAGGATTTTGCACTTCCGTTGTATCCATCCTCCCAATTACTTTAAACTGAAATTCAAGGTTTAATCCGTCAATTGCTTTTTTATTTATTTTAGAGCTGTAAAGGCCATCTATTTTTTTCTGCAAACTATCTATTTGCTTAATATTATCAATGGTTCCAAGTTTAATATTGCAATATAAACCATTGTATAAAATACATTCATTTTCAGGAGCCATGTTAACAAAGTTTTTTATCTTATTATAATCTTCCTGATTTATAGAATCACCTTGCATTTGCTTATTGAGCCATAACCTATTTAATAGCAAAGGAGCGAATTTAGCTTCATTCGGTATAGTTACTTTTAATAAAGGTTCTGGTTCATACATACCCGATAAAACTTTATTCATGGCAAAACGTTGGATGCTTATTGCCTGATCTATATCTCCACGTTTTATAGCTTTTACAAATGTTTTAAGAACATAAGGATACTCTTTTTTGGCTTTGATGTTAAATGTTACATCCATCGCAACCTTTGCATATCTTCCTTTAGCTAAAATAGGCTCCAGTTCGTTCAAAAGGTTTTTCTCGTACATCGTTTTATTAGCCTCTTTTTTAGTCATAGATGCTAAATTCTCATGCGGTGTTCCTACAAGTGCTTTTTTAAAATCTTCCCATGAATCACCTGTTATAACCTTTTTCTCTGTTTTGGCTTTTTGGTATACCTTCATTGATTGAAGTATACTTTCAGCACGTTTCTGCTGTAATAATGCATTCTGAATGGAGTCGCCCTCTATAGAAGAAAAGGCTGAAATAACAATATTATCAATTATAAAATCAGGCTCATTAAGATTATCGATAATTGGCCGGATATCATCCGGGGCATAAGTGAATTTGTTTTTTTCAAAAGGAATTATAAATTGAAGGATATTGGATTCTGCTGTAGGAGTGAACCTTGAATTGGCATTGCGAGGAATAGTATCGGGTATTAAATCGATAGGCGTTTCAGATTCCGTGTTTACTAACTCCATATATTTTCGAGAAATAACTTTACAAATTCGTTTGTTTATAATTACTTCAAGATTAAATTCATAAGTACCTTCCGCGATGTTGAGAGGCATCTTACCTAAGGCAACGTTCAATGTTTTAACTTTTCCTTTGGGTTCTTTTATCAGATTGTCCTTAAATATTTTATTGCTGAATTTACGTTTGACAAAAACGCCTTTACTTAATAAATTGTTATCATAAATATTATAATTCTTATCGCAAGGATATTGATCCCATTGAATAACATCTATAGCAAACCCATCTTTTGAATTTTTAAATAATTTCTGAAGCGATTTAAGGTCATTATATTTAAGAAATATTTTGCCATTCTCAACATACAAACCTTGATAGAGTTTATCCCAGTCTGTAAATTTCGCACAAGCCTTACATTCTTTTTCATCTAGTACTTTTAAACCATATTTCTTCTTGGTAAACGGCACCTTTAATTCTTTTTTCTTAGTAGATCCTAAGTTGAAACTTTTAACCCCTCCAAAAACTTGTGAAAGGTATACTTTCCTGCTAAGTGCATCGTAAGAAATACCTACTCCTGTGTATATATTGGTAGGCGAAACAAGCAAAATGGCAGATTTTTTGCCTTTTACCCATTTATCAAATATTTGTGTAGCCGCTTCAGGATAAGTTAACATATCCTTCCCTTTTCCGATCGGCTGACCAGCTACAAGCTCATCTGCCTGAGTAGAACCTCCGTAAGATTTAAGTCTTCGGCCCGTATCCTTTTTTTTACCGGAGGATTGTTCTGTTGTAACCTCATCCTTTTTATCCATATAATCCGCCTGATCTTTCGCCACTTTCTGTAAAAGTTCTTCGTAGATAAGCGTATCTAATTTTTGTGTTTCTCTGTATTTGTTTACCTTTTTAAGAATAGCTTCTCTTAGCATATCTTCCTGAAAATTATCGGGGCTAATCTTCTCTTCGGTTTTAGCCGCCGGCATTTGTGCTTTTACAGAAAAAGCAATAAAAGTAAATGCCAACAACAAAAGAGTTAACTGTACTAATTTAATTTTTTTCATTCGCAGATTATTTAGTTTAATACTCTTATGAAATTAAAATGTATGCTGTATTCAAAATTTTTGTTATACCGTTTCATATATGTATCTTCTTTCAAAGATAGTATTTCTTCCTACTTGGCTATAATAATTATACTTAAGAATTTGACATCAATGATTTAAATTAGGATAAGTTACGAGTCCGACTCGTCTGACTCAAATGGTAAATAACATTTCTCATAAAACACTGATTAAGACTGCGATTTATTAATTTTTTGCCGGAAAAACAGCCGAAAGGTAAAAATTTTGGGTTGTCTAATTGAAAAACAGCTGTATAATTTATTAACAAAAAACAAAAAGTAATTAACAATTCTACACTTTCTTAAAACACATGGGAATAACCTAAGCCAATTATAAAATTTCTATTGGGAAATTTGGTATTAATATCCTGTCTTATAAGATAATATATCAATATCATCACTTTTACTGAATGCGTACTAAATTTTTATTAATATTTCCGTACTTAATATTCGTATACATATTTTTTTGATGCTATTAATTCTCCTTTCGCACTCACGGTCTTTTCTTCCGTAAGCATTCCTTTTTTATCATAACTGTAAAGCGTTTTTTTAATAAAAACACCATTTCCGTCATACGTATTTTCAATTGTTCTATCACCCATAGTATTATATTCGCATAGAGCCTTTTCGATCAACTTATTATTTGCGTCATAATCTGTTTCTTCTGTTTTTTCATTTTTTGAATTGTATTTTTTTAACACTTTCTTTTTAACAGCACCTTGAGGAGTATACATTACATGCTCTATAACATTTTTGCCGTTATATGTAAATGTTTCCTTTTTCTTAAAAGTACCATCCGGGTGGTATTCCACATCTTCAATCAAATTACCGGCGTCATCAAACTTATTATAGGATTTTTTATATGATTTTTCTTTCCCTTCTGTTACTTCAGTTACAGTTTCGGTTGCTGATTTAATTTTATGCTTTTTTATATCTTTTTTACCGGGACCGGATTTACCAGGACCAAAAGAACTTAAGCAGATCAGAAGAATTAAGAATGAAAGAAGACGGGTGTACTGTTTGTTCATGGCGATACGAATGTTAAATACTATTATTCTGATCTCTTGTTATAATAAAAATCTTGCCAGTATTAAATTTTAACTGCTTCGCTGCATGAACCGCCAATAGTATTTAATTATTAAATTCGTACAGGAGATAAAACTAAAAAAATCAAAAATAAATGTGGTTTTTTTTGCCCGATTTGGGGCAACTAGGATTGTCAAACAAATGGCCCTGGTTATTCAAAGACAATCCGTCTTAACCCATAGCCATTTAAAATTTAACCTATTGATTGATAGATATTAATTCTACTTCAAAAATCAAGGTAGCGTTGGGGCCAATCACTCCTCCTGCGCCTTGTTCTCCATAACCTAAACTTGGCGGAACAAACAATTTCCATTTTGAACCTACACTCATAAGTTGCAGTGCTTCTGTCCAACCTTTGATAACGCCATTAACCGGAAACGTAGCAGGTTCACCTCTTTCAACAGAACTGTCGAATACAGTTCCGTCTGTTAAAGTGCCATGGTAATGTGTCGTTACCTTATCTGTAAGCGTGGGCTTAGGACCCGTTCCTTCTTTTATCACGATATATTGCAATCCGCTTGGTAATACAACAACGCCTGGTTTTGTTTTATTCTCTTCTAAAAACTTTTGACCTGCCATATTGTTTGCTTCTAATTTTTTACTTTGAATGCCTTTAAAATATTCACCAATAAACTTATTAGCTACTTCAGGGCTTATTAACAAATTTCTTTTTTTAAACACGTCTGTAATTCCTTGAGAAAAAGCTGGTATGTTAACAGAATCAACACCTTGATTTTTGATGTTTTGAGCCACACTGGAACCCATGCCATAACTTAAAGTATCTAGTTTCGTTTTTAAACTAAGCTTCTCATCTGCCTTTTTTTTATTCTTTTGAGCAGATACTGATGCTATTACAAAAAGAACTAATCCACAACTTATTATTGTTTTCTTTATCATAATTTTATTTTTTAAGAGGGTCAAAGATACTATTTTTTAATAAATGCAAAAATACTTTCTTATTCTGATATGTACCTACAAAATTATCCAAATTAAAAAGTCCTGATTAAAAGAATTTATATACATTTATAAAATTTATTTTTTTATACTGCTTTTCATATTTTTTAAACAGCTTTTCTCTTATGCTAGTAAAGACGTACGGTTCCTCAGTATATGGAATCTCTGCCACCACTGTTACCGTTGAAGTAAATGTAAGCCCCGGAGTAAATTTTTATCTTGTTGGATTACCCGATAATGCCGTAAAAGAAAGTCATCAGCGTATTGTTGCCGCTCTCAAAAACAACGGGTATAAACGGCCCGGAAAAGAAATTGTGATCAATATGGCTCCGGCTGATATTCGTAAAGAAGGTTCAGCTTATGATTTAACTATTGCCATAGGTATACTCGCTGCTTCGGAACAATTAAAAGAGGAGTTCATCAGCAACTATATCATAATGGGAGAACTTTCATTGGACGGTAGTTTGCAACCAATTAAAGGTGTTTTACCGATTGCTATTCAAGCAAAAAAAGAAGGATTCAAAGGATTTATTCTACCGAAACAAAATGCAAGGGAAGCAGCTATTGTTAGTGATCTGGATGTTTATGGTGTAGAAAACATAAAACAAGTCATAGACTTTTTTAACGGAGATAAAAGTTTAGAGCCTACCATTGTAGACATTAAAGAAGAGTTCTATAACAAGCAATGCCAATCCGAATTCGATTTTTCAGATGTAAAAGGTCAGGAAAACATAAAACGGTCTTTGGAAATAGCTGCGGCTGGTGGACATAACGTTATTTTAATTGGTCCTCCGGGTGCAGGAAAAACCATGCTGGCGAAACGCCTTCCTACTATCTTACCTCCATTGAGTATACAGGAAGCATTAGAAACTACCAAGATACATTCAGTAGCAGGAAAAATGGGCAAAGAAACGTCTTTGATTTCCGTTCGTCCTTTCCGATCTCCACATCACACAATTTCAGACGTAGCTCTTGTCGGAGGCGGTGGAGTACCCCAGCCTGGAGAAATTTCACTGGCTCATAATGGCGTATTATTTCTGGATGAATTGCCTGAATTTAAAAGATCGGCATTGGAAGTAATGAGACAACCATTAGAGGATCGTAAAGTAAGTATATCCAGAGCCAAATTTTCGGTAGAGTACCCTGCCAGTTTTATGCTGATAACCTCCATGAACCCCTGCCCTTGCGGTTACTATAATCATCCTGAGAAAGATTGCGTCTGTGCTCCAGGAATCGTTCAAAAATACCTGAATAAAATTTCAGGTCCCCTGCTCGATCGCATCGATATTCACATTGAAGTAACGCCCGTGCCCTTTAAAGAACTAACCAACGAAAAAATATCTGAAAAGAGTGTCGATGTAAGAGAACGTGTAGTAAAAGCCAGAACAATACAAGAACGAAGGTACGGTCAGCAGGATGGCGTGTATTGTAATGCGCAGATGTCGACAAAACATTTACGCACTTTTTGCAGGATAGATGAAACCGGACAAATGCTATTAAAAAATGCCATGGATCGCCTCGGTTTATCAGCCCGTGCTTACGATCGTATTTTAAAAGTATCCAGAACAATTGCTGACCTTGCAGAAAGTCAAAATATATTAACTGAGCATCTGGCAGAAGCTATACAATTCAGGAGCTTGGATAGAGAAGGGTGGGCAGGATAATTAAATAAAATATCTTCTCAATGTCCAGGCAATTGATTCATGGTCTATCATCATGGTTGTTAGAAAATCAGCTGTACCGCTATCTTCATATTTTTTATCACAATCATCAATGTTTTTCCTAAGTTGAATAATGCACATTTCATGATCTTTTAACAATTCCTTAATCATTTCCATTGAAGTTGGATACTTACCCGGAGCTTCTTTCAGCGAAGTGAGTTTCGCAAATTCAGACATCGTACCAATTGTCTTGCTTCCGAGTTTACTAATTCTCTCCGCCGTTTCATCAATTGCTTTTTCGAGTTGTGTATACTGGGCTTCAAACAATTTATGAAGTTCCATAAAACTTTCGCCAGCCACATTCCAATGAAATTTTCTGGTCTTTGTATACAATACCATCTGATCGGCTAATACAGAAGAGAGCATTCCGGTAACGCTTTTTAAATTTTTTTCAGAAATACCAATGTTTACTTTCATGATTATGAATTAAAATGTTATAAAATAATTAGATAATTGATGGGATTCATTAGTATTGAAGTTTTCTCAATAATAGTATGTAGAAAATAATCCAAAAACCAAGCCACAATTTTGATCCTAATTAAATAAGCATTTTAATAAAAAATATACGGAAACAATTTCTTACATTCGTAATAATATATTCGGCACGAAATTATTATCCTAATTATTATGCCTAAATTAAATACCATTTGTTATGCTGTTATTGCAGCAGTAATAATACTCATTTCAGCCTGTGCAAAGGACAAAAAAACGCCTGCACCTCTTACAGACACAAGAAATCAATATATTGGTACATGGAGATGTTATGAGAAAAGTACTCTGGGAAGTACTTTTATTCCAATTACAATTTCTAAAGACACAATAAATCAAGTCTATATAAGAATATACAACTTCAGAAATTTGGGCCCTACAATCTTTGCGAATGCTATTATAGATTACACAAATATTTCAATACCTCAACAGCAAATAACGGGAGCAGGCGGAAGTTATACTATACAAGGATCAGGTCAATTTTTAAGCAATCAATTAAATCTAACTTATACTTCTAGTGATGGGGTTGATGTTACAAATTACACGGCTACTTGTCTAAAAAATTAATTTGCCTGTTTAAAATTTCGAAATAATTTTTTCTATTTTTTTATTCCAACAAGTTCAACATCAAAATAAAGAGTTGCTCTGGAAGGTATACCAACTTCAGGCATTCCATTCTCTCCATATCCGAGATTAAAGGGTATAATTAATCTCCGCCCCTCTCCCAAACACATTCCTTTTACGCCTTCCTCAAAGCCTTTAATAACTTTACCTTTTCCTAAAACAAAATCCTGTATTACTCCACTTTCCCGGGAAGCATCAAAGATTTGACGACGGCCAAGTGAATCAATGATAAAGCCAGTATAGGATATGGATACCCGACTACCCGTATCAACAGCTGCTCCTGTTCCTTTTCTTACTTGAATATATTGTAATCCCGTACTATGTTTTACGGTATCCAAACCTTTGATATCAAAAAAGGGATATGTTTGTGTTTCTAATATATGAACGTCAAAAATAAGGGCTTTATTTTTGGGAATAATACCGGTAACCTTATCGCCATAACCTAAGGTTGATGGAACATACACAATGGCTTTTTCCCCTTTTTTCAGATAAGTCAACCCTATACCAAAGGCTGGTAACACGCCATTTACACCTGGCCGTAGTACTGCCGGTGTTTTGCTTTCCATAGTATTATAAAAAATAATTGGATGACCGAGAGAGTCTAAAAAATAACCTGTGTAATCCAACGTTATCACGTCTTCTGTAGTAATTTTTTTTCCTTCCATCTTTAAAATGGGCACTATTTTTATTCCGCTTTTTGCATAAATAGTATCCTTGCTAATGGGATGAAAAAAAGGATTTATAGAGTTCAACAGTTCTATATCAAAATAAAGTGTTGAATTGCCGGGAACAATACCTGATTTTTCCTTTCCAAATCCTAAAGCCGGGGGAACAATAAAGGTTGATTTTTCACCCACTTTCATTGTTGCAATGCCTTCGTCTAGACCCTTGACCATCCTGCCTATACCCAGCTGAAAAACAGCCAGGGTACTGTTGGTAAGAGATGATTGAAAAACACGCTTATATCCTTTTTTATTAAGTACATATCCGGTAAATTGCATAATGACATTATTAAATGCCTTTGCCATTTCGCCTGTCCCTTTGCGAATTAAAATTTTCTTTAACCCACTGGGATAAGAAAGAGTATCCTTGCCAATAAGATCATAAAATGCCTGTTCAGCTTTTACTACTTTTACCTCAAGTAGCAAGGTAGTATTGGGAGGTATTCTTCCCAATTTTTTTTCGCCATACGCAAGGGAGGAAGGAATTCGAAAATGCGCACTATCTCCAACCGATAAAAGGGCAATTCCTTCGTCCCAGCCTTTAAGCACTTCTTCCTGCCCTAAAATAAATGCATAAGGCTTTCCTTTTCCGACATTGCTGTCAAATACACTATCAGGTGTTATACGCGTATTGTAATTAACATAAATGCGGAAACCATTTTGTACTTTTTCACCTTTGCCTTTTTTTATTACAGTATATTCCAGGCCACTGGCCGTTTTTTTGTATTTATAATTTTTTTGTTGAGCATGTAAGGCTGAAAAAAGAATGGACACAAGTATTGTAAGGCTAAAACTTTTTTTCATTTTGAAAATATTTAATTTTTGATTGTTGCAAAATGAATTCATGTTGAATAGAAAAACAAACGAAAATTATTAGAATTTTTTAACTTTTAAAACCTGTCCCGGAGCTATTTTATCTGATTTTAATTTGTTTATCCGAACGATTTCTTCAACTGTCATACCGGCTCGTTTGTAAAGCTTATACAAATCTTCGCCAGGTTGAATCGTAGTGGTAGTTAGCTCGTAATTAATATCAGCCGACTTAACTATTTTATTAACTTTTAAACCCTGGCCGGGTGATACATCATTTGTTTTTAATTTGTTTACTTCTTTAATTTCGTCTAAGGTCATGTCATAAGCATCTGCTATATCTTTTAAAGTATTTCCTTCCTGAGCATAATAGTATACCTGGTTTGAGGTAGGAGAAACGGGTTTATCTTTGGCTTGAGGATTATATAAAGGATTTTCAGGATTAAACTTATCATTCAATTCCTTGTTCTTTAATGAATCAATTACTGCAGGAGAGGTTTTGTTTGAAGGTCCATTCTCAACATCAGGTTTGCGATCTTTTTCCCCGCTCAGCGAGCCGGCTTCTCCCTCAGTAATAATTACAGAACCATCCGGACCAAACTTTTTATTTTTCACCCTTCGTTTTTTCTCAATGATAAAGAAGGTGTGATAATAACTCTCCATACCATTTCCCAACTCAATTGGAATATCATTTTGTGCCAACTCAAAAGAAGATCCTAATATTTTTTCATCAAACTTTAAAGTGTAATTTCCATAAGGTACATAAAACTTAAAGTTACCACGATTATCAGTAATACTTGTTAAGACTTGTCCTAAGCTGTCAACTAAAAATATTTTAATTCTTGAAATGTCTAATTTGTCGGTCATTCCGGCACTAAATTTCTCTCTGTCAATTGTTACATTACCCAATATTTGTACACCTTTCGAAAAAGGTATCGGAATAACATTAGCGCCCACTACATTAATACTATCTGATACAACAGGAAACCATGCTCCTACATCAACCAAAGGAAACACCTGTAACTTATATTTGCCTACACCTGTATTGAGGAAACTGGCTTCTCCATTTTCGTTGCTGAGCACTTCATAATCGTTCATGCGAATTACAATGTTTTCGAGGGGTACCTCATCTATATCAAATTTTCTATTTCCATTTATATCCAAAAAAGCTTTGAAATTGACATTACTAAAATGTGTCTTTCTGAACTTTTCAGGCAGTGGAATACCAAAATCTTTTTTTACTCCAAATCCTAACTGAAAACTAACATTTTCTATTTTTGTATCACTCGGTTCAAGAGTAAAATTATTGACCGTACCCGGATTAAAAATATATGTATAAGATTGTGAAATGGTGTAGTAATAAGAAATATTCATATCGAAGCGCCATCCGTTCTTTGTAAAATAAAAAAGTTGCGAATAGAGACCTATGTTATGACGTTGGTTGACATTCATATACCCGTAATTGAACGTGTTTTCCCATATAAAATGCGTACTCTTAAATTGGTATTGATTTCCTAAAGAGGCTGCAATTGTTTGCGGATATACCTTTTGATTTGTAAGTAAATAAACAATATTGCCTTGTCCGATCGGACCATAGGCGTAACGTACATTCAGGTTAAAAGTGCGATATCTTAAAAGTGCGTTTGATTGTGCATTAAAAAAAGTACCTAGTTCAGGATAATTTATTAATTTATTATAACCTCCTTTGATAGAAAAACCCATGCGTAGATTTTCCAGCGGGTTATAGGTATTGGCATTGAAATGCAGCCCATAGCTGATCATTTTTTCTGTGAAATAATTAGAATAATTAAAATAAACAGAAGGAATATAATTCACATTGAAATTATCCGGGGGTAATTGAAGAGATAAAACATTGCTTATTAAAAAATTTTTCTGGATAATCATCGGATTATAAGATATTGGATTTTCTAAAAGCATAAAATTATTTTGCAAACTCAATGTAGATCCTCTATTAAATCGATATGAATTAGTTAAATTGGAGCTAATGTTTTTTAACTTGTTACGATTTAAAATACCTCCACCCAAATTACTCACTGACTCCTGATAATTATATACAAAGATTACAAGTCCCTTTCCTGTTGAATAATTAGCACTATAATTTCCGCCATAATTCTTACTATTAAAAATATATCCACCAAAATTATAGACAGTATATTGGCCTCTAAAACCAATACTTTGATGTCTGCTTAATTGGTAAGTGACATTCCCATTTAAAGCATCTAAATAATTACCTATTTTATCGTCCTTTCTGCCATAGGCCAATCCAAATTTAACTTTATTAAAATCAACAGCATAGGCAGTGCCCATACTAACGCTTTGATAATTTGCAAAACTTAATCCGTTTCTGATATAATATCCACCAATGGTTTGGTTTGGAGTAAACCTGTAACTCCCTGCAAGGCCACTTCCATTTGCCAATCCACTAACATTCATATTCAGCGCTACACCACTACCAACAGTCAAAAAGCTTTTTTGGTCTGTATAAGTAAGTGCGCTATTTATATTACTAACTGTTTGATTATCGAACTTGTAATAAGTAAATCCTGTTTGTAAAAAATAATCCAATTGCGAATTTTTATCCAATTGGGTATTCCCATTAAATATAAGGTTCATGATGGGTTGTTGCCCCAGAACATTATTGATATTTGCCTGCATCGTAACAGGAATAACAGCACTACCATATTGATTCATACGGGTAACGTCATTCAACTTAACAAAATTAATATTATTAGCCAGTTTTATAAAATCAGCTCTACTGGTTTTACTGATGTTTGCCGCAGGCTTAACACCAGTTTCCGTTGCTTTTAAAAAGATTCCATAATGTTTTTCCTCTCCTAAGTCATTTAGCTTATAACCATAGGAATCAATGCGTCTTATATTACGCTCCGGTTTATCAATCATTACTTTAAATGGCAAAAGAGTATCAGAAAAAGGAGCTAACGTATAATCCATATAATTTTTTCTCAAAATTTTCCCGGTCGTATCGGCCACCAATATGTCTTTTCCTATTTTATTCATGGATAAAATTATCTCCTGATCTTCATCTCCATTGTTAGAAAGATTAATTTGAAAAGGTGCTGAGGTTTCTCCGTTTAAAAAATAAATGCGCGGTTTGGGTATCACATGCATTTGCCAATCTGTTTTTTTAGGCCGCCCGGCCATAAAACCGGCTAGTGCTATTTGTGTACCTTCAATTGTATAAACAAAAGCAGTAATGTTATATTTAGTTCCGCCTTTTGCCGATTTATTGCTTGTCAGTAAACGTACCGGTAAAAATATAGAATCGTTGGGAGCAAGAGTATATTCTTTATTAGGGTTATTAAGAGAACGCCATCCATTCGGCATATTCAGGTTGACGGAAATAGCATAATTTTTTGTGCTGACATTTTTTAATTTTAACACATTGCTTATCACAGCCATTTCATTGTATTCCACTTCATGGAAAATGAACTCTGCCTTTATTGGCCTTTTTGAAAAAGAAGACGAAGAAGATTGCGAATACGAAATAAAAGGTAATAAAAAAGCAATATACACCAAACACCGTTGGAGTTTCAAGAACACTTGTAACTTTTTATTAAGTAGATTTTTTGCCATAAATTACTCTTCTCTAAGGAAAAACTTTATAGACATTGTATAGTGTCCTGGAATTAATGTCAAGCCTGGAACTATTCGGTAATCAACGGTAAAACTGTATTCATTGTAATTCGTCAAATAAGATCCGGCACCATTTACTTCCTGGTTACCACAGGTACCAGCCGGGACAGGCAGAACGGCTACGTTGTTAATAATATCTATATAAGCGCATTCTCCAACCGCCGGAAAATCAAAGGATTTCCAACCATCCCATTTGGGCGTACTACACCCATTTGTTACTTTTACTTGTAAAAGATCTAATTTTGGCCTCGTGCCAGATGTTCCAGAACCATAGGTGGCAAGCTCTTCCCATTCGTCGGCCCTAACAAAACCGTTATTGAGAACATACATGGTTAGCTTCCATTTACAAGAAGCATTTGCTGCCAACACATTCAAACGAACAATACTGGAACCATTAAAGGTAATGCCTCCCTTATATTCCCGAAATTCATCAAAAACAAAATTAACCGGAGCGAGGTTAGGTGCCGGGTTTATATTAACCCCAAGCGCTTGCGGTGTACAATTAGAAGTACCCGAACCAACAAATGCAGGACATTGGCTAAAAGCAACGCTATTCAACAAAAAAAAAATATCATTATATAACTTCGCATATGTAAATTTTAAAAAAGGAAAAGAGGGATATATCCCTCTTTTCCTTTGAAGAAAAATTATTGGTTTTCCATCAACATATATTTCACATTCATAGTATAAGCACCTGGTTGTGCGTAATCACCAGCAGCACCTATAGTAACTATATCCTGAGCTACACCGGCATTTGAAGCCGCATTAACAAATATTACAGGCATACCCGGTTTAATACGATAATCAATAGAATAATAATAGTTACTGGCAGCACCTCCACTTGTTAAGTAAGAACCACCTGGGACCAAAGCTGTTGCAGTAGCCGCTGCACCACCTGCAATATACTTGTTACCAGAAGCCGGTGCAGTATAAGGAGTAACACTATTAAAAATGTTATTAGCTCCTGTTTGTATAGTTGCAGTTCCCATGGTAGCAAAATAATCATTAAAGTTAGTAGCAATTCCAGGAAATGGATTTACCTTACTTTGGTGAAGTTCTAAAGCACTAAGAGGAATATTATCTATTGCATGTGGATCTGCTCCAGCACCATATTTTGCTACCTGATCCCAGAAAAGTGTTCCTTGAACAGAAGAACCAACAGCATATAAATCCCAACTTACTGATGAACTAACCTTAAGTACAGTTCCACCATATTTAATGATACCTCCAACATATTTAGGAATTTCATCGAAAACAAAATCAATGTTCGATGGCCCATCCATACTTAATTGAAGAATAGGTTGTAAATCCATAGATATTGTAACGTTAGACTCGTCAATTAATTGAGCATTGGCATTTGAGCCGATCCCAATAGCAGCAAGTATCGCTGCGCTAAGTAGTATTTTTTTCATTTGATTTGTTTTTTTTAATGTTGAATCTTTTTATTTCTTAGAGTTAAACATTTTAATTTAAATACAGCCTTGCCATATTTAAAATATTTCTTTTTTTTCTTTTCATTACATATTTTCCAAGTTTAAACTATTAGTAATTATTATTTATAAATAAATTATTCAAGATTAAATTCCAACTCTGCTGTTTGAAGCACGTCTTTATTACCAAAATCAAGTACTGCCAAGGCAGAATATTTTCCTTTTTCCAGCTCTTTGGGTAATTCAAAACTGAACTCTTTTTCATACTTGGGGAAAATACCAAATTGTTTTACTTTCAGTTTATTTTGTTTTCCTGTTAACAGATTGGTAAGTTCTATGTAATACAAACAGTAACCTATACCATCACCAGTATTCTTGGCTTTCATGATCAATGAATTTCCAACTTTCGGTCCTGCCTTTACATATTTAAGAGATTGTATTTCCACATTATTCACAACTACATTAGGTGGATTTTGATATATATTAATTCCAAACCCCATTCCTGTATTGATACCCATAGACATCGTATTTGCATTCGGCGCCTCTAACTTTGGTCTGTCAACCAGCTGTTCTAAAACCAAGGTTGTCCACATAGAAATGGAATAAGCATCGCCAGCAGGTATATCTAATGTAACACTAATAGTTTTGGATTCGTGTGGTTTTAATTCCAATACACTCGGAGAAACCACTGTATATTTTGAGAGAGCGTATTCATATTCCGGAGATACAGCTACATCCTGCTGCCCATTTGTTCCTGTACCAAAATTCTGAAAGAGAACGTGAAAAGTATAATTTTTTCTAGTATTATTAGAAATTTTTATGGTCTTGGTTTGTGTAGAACCTGGTTTTGTATTAAAACGCAATGTGCTTGGTGAAACTGCAATACCTGTATCTGTACTGTCATCACTTGATCCGGTATTTGAATCCTTAATAGGTAAGTTAGCCGGAATACCTTGCGCAAGCAGTAGTGTACCCTCTAAAAATAAAATCAAGAATAGTAAAGTAATTTTTCTTAACATAAATTTTATTTGTAAATTTTGCCACATATTATATTGAAATCATAAAGCGAAATTTAGATTTAATACGGAACTATACAAAATTAAGTTTCAATTATTTCCTTCCATGGACAATATTGGTTCGCTTTTTGCGTATAGCTCAAGCATACAAAATTATTAAAATTAAAAAAAGATCAAATGATTATTAAAAGACTAAAGTTAATAGGGTTTATTGCATTAATGGGAGTAATTTCTTTATTAGATTTAAACATTGTACATGCCCAGGATTATAAGAATGGAATCGGAATACGCGGAGGAAATAATTCTGGAATAACGTTTAAGCATTTTATAAAAGAAACAGCGGCAATAGAAGCTATCGTAAATCCTTACCAGCATGGCTTAAATCTCACATTACTTTATGAGAAACATGCCTATGCATTTAAGACAAAAGAATTCAGATGGTTTTATGGATTAGGCGGCCATGTAGGTGTTTATAATGGTTACTATTACGGAACCCGCTTCTATAATAATCAGTATGATCCTTATTATAATTACAATCGAAACTATGTTACTCTTGGAATAGACGGAATAATAGGCTTGGAATACAAAATCACTGAAATACCCTTTACAATTGGTATTGATTTTAAACCCTATGTAGACATATTATATTTTTCAGAGAATTATTTGGATGCTGCTTTATCTGTCCGGTATTACTGGTAATTATTTTACCTCTAAATTAATCTACAATTTTTGGTATGTTTTTTACTACTCAAAGAAGTAATCAATAAGTTTGTAAACTTGTTCCATACTTAATTTAGGATTCTCCTCAAAAAAATCATCAATATACCTATTTCATTAACTGAGATCTTGCCATCAGTGTCTTTATCTGCACTTTTAAATTCGACAGGAAGAGAATCAGGGAGGCATTAACCAGAAAGGAAACCTTTGCAGGAAGTTTTCTGATTCCAGTTCAATGTGTATTCGGGGAATAAAACCGGGAGAAGGCATTGTATTTTGACCGGATTATTTTTGGCTCGGTTTAATACTGTCTATCGATGAAGGAGGTATCCCAACAGGTGTATATTTCTTCTTTCCATAAGCGCTGTACTCTTCTGAAAGTATCCTAAAAGCAGTCCTTCTGTTACGTTGATGTTGTGTTTCTGTAGTTGCATTGATTACCAATAACTTTGTTTCGCCATAACCTGTCGGTTTTAAACGATCTTCGGCAATTCCCTTTTCAATGAGATAATCAACTACTGATTTAGCCCTTGCTTGAGACAACGCCATATTATAGTCATCATTCCCCCGCGCGTCAGTATGAGAACTGATTTCAACAACGATGTTGTCATTCAGATTGAAGAAATCTGCTATTTTATCCAAAATAGTTTTAGACTCAGGACGTAAAGTAGACTTGTCGTAATCGTATTCAATTCCCGGAATATCGATCTCTCCGGAAGGAATAGGTTTTAAATGAAAATCGTGAGCAATTTTAGCTGGCGACTTCATTCCTTTCGTACTTATATTTGCGGCATCTTTAAAATATTTAACCTTTTGCGCTGTAGCATATAATTGCATATCTTTTGGAACGGGTACAGAATAATTTCCGTTTTCATCGGTAAGTACAAATATTGGTTCTACTTTATTATCTACATCATTCAGATAAATTAACGTATTAGCCAAAATTTTATTTGTTTCGCTATCAAACACTTTTCCACTTACAATTATGTTTACATTACCTCCATTGATAAACTTATAAATACTGTAACAATTTCCACTCTGACAGTCCGTACAACTTTCTTTATCGGAAGAAAGATATCCTTCTTTTTTTTCTTTATTCAAAATAAAGTAAGCATCATCCCTGCTTGTATTATAAGGATATCCTATATTTTCCGGTTCAGTAGAAAAATTTTTATCTGCCTGGATTTTATATATGTCCAATCCGCCCATCCCTATAAGACCATCTGAGCTATAATATAAAAAATGACTGTCCGAATGAAAAAAAGGCGTTACTTCATTTTCTGAAGTATTTACATTAGGTCCCAAATTTTTAACATTCTGAATGTTGTCAAACTCATCAATTACGCAGGACCATAAATCCATTTTTCCGGCGCCTTTCGGACGATCGGATGAAAAGTAAAGTACAGTCCCGTCTTCAGATAGCGCAGGCTGCATACTTTTGTATCCTGGAACATTTACCTCTTCGCTTAATTTTTTAGGTTGAAGCCATTTATCGAATAAAAATTTACTTACATAAATGGCACATTCAGATTTATCTTTATCATTCGTCCATTGCGTAAAATACATTTTTGTTTTATCAGGCGAGAATACAGCTGCACCTTGATGATTAATATTGGGAGGTAATTCTACTCTTTTTAATTCGCTAAACGTTTTTCCATTTTCTGATGAAACATAATAAAGATCGCATATGGGACCCTTTTCTTTTTCTTCATCTACCTGCATTTTTTTGCTGCTGAAACGGGCTGAAGTAAATACAATAGAACTTCCTTCTTCCCGAAATGTGGCAGCGAAATTAGAACCTCCTGCGTTTATAAGAGAATCCGCTTTTTGAATGATTACATCCTTATTAGCATTTAAACTATCCCCCCTTATAGCAAATAAACAATTTTTAAAATCCAGAGTTGCTAAATGATGAAATTCCGAAGAAGCATCGATATGGGTTTTTAAGTACTCCGACAGTACTTTCATTGCTTTTTCATATTTTGAATTTTTCAAAAGTGCATTTCCATACCAATAAGGAGCATCCGGAAATTGCGACGACTTACTTTCTGTTACTTTGCCATACCAGGTTTCTGCATTCGGATAGTTGTACGATAATCGATAGGATTCTGCAAGACGATAAATAACCTGCAGCATTCTCATTTCTTCTCTCGAAATAGCATTCTCAACAGAATCACTCTTATTATTTAACATCTTTTCGCTTAAAGAATGTATAACTGTGTCTTTAGCTAATGAATCAATTGCCGAGCCCGAAGAAGTTCCTGATTTTTCAGGCGGCTTAACCCAATTCTTTAAATCATAGGGATGAACAGTAGTGATAACTCCCGTGTTACTTCCTGTTACTATTTTATTATAAAAGAAAACAGCAGAAGCATAATTGCCATTTTTAAATGCAGCATCACCCAATCTTAAAAGCTCAGACCAACCTTGTGCAAAAATGGCGGTGGAGGTTTGTAATAGAAATACAATAATGAGCAAATACTGCTTCATAAACGTGGGCAAGATTTTAGTGGGTTAGCATTTATTTTTTTCATGATATAAACAATAGAAAGTTCAAATCCTCCTCTTCCATTAGTAATCGTTTGCAATGCAGATGTATTTACATCATAACTGATCCGATAAGTAAAATTTCCATATTTCAATCCTGTATTAATAATTGATGCGTCGTTTTTTCTGAACGTCGCTCCAAGTAGAAGATAGGTATCAGAATCTCTGAAGTAATAATAACCAAGTAAGCTAATTGTTAATTCCTTTGCGTTTGTTTGCTGCATTGAAAGAATATGTGTTCCAAGTTGAAATCTTTCGTTAATATTTATTTTTACTCCTCCATGTAGAATATATCTTCTTGGCAGTTTGTTTTCTCCCCCATAAAAAGATTCATTAGGTTGTGTTAAGTGAAGTACAGAAAAACCTAAAAAAGGATTTATCCTGCTTTCCGGATTTGAATAATTATAGAGCATTCCAATATTTGCTTCGGGAAGCAAAATGTTGGTACTCGAATAATTTTCGCCGCTACTCATAGTGGGGTCGAAGCTACCTCCATTATTGTTTGAATACTGATTGTCGAAGTAGAGGTTATTCATGTTTACACTCTTTTGAATAGCACCAACCTGGATACCGCCTGCGACATGATTGTTAGGATAGTTTTTAAAGGAATAATCGTAGGCGGCAGAGAAAACAATATTTAGAACATTATAACTTCCTGCACCAGCCCGGCTATTTAAAACAAAAGCACCAATCTTGACTTTTTTATAAGGCATATCGAAAGACATAGCAGTTGTAACAAATGGTTTTGTAACTAAATTGGGCCACTGGTTTCTATAATGTACATTAAAACGATAATCTCCTTCAAACATACCTGTCATCGCTGGATTCAGGTACATGGGAGATGCTTCATATTGAGAAAGATGTGCATCTTGTGCCCCCGCATATTTAGTTGCGAAAGACAAAAGGAAAAGCAATAAGACAATTCGTTTGTAGAAATTAATCATTAGCAAATAAATTTTAGCGTAGTAATGTTACATCTCCATGCAATTCATACTTTACATTATCTTCAGTAGTCCCTGTCATCGTATATACATAAACGTCCATAGGTTGAATAATGCCGTTTCTGGTACCATCCCAACCAACAGTCTCATTTTTTGTCATAAAGATCAACTCTCCCCAATTATTATAAATTCTAAAATCTAAATTTTTATAGGGTCCACCCTTTACGAATAATACATCGTTTTGTCCATCTCCATTGGGAGAAAATCCATTTGGAATAGCTGGCGGTTGCGTCACTATAATTTTATAAAAAAAAGTATCTGTACATCCTAAAGAGTTTTTTACTACCTGCCTTACAGTATAGGTTCCACCTTTTAAATAGGTATACGTTGGACTTGGTTGGGTAGAAGAACCATTTGAATCGCCAAAATCCCAAAGCCAGGATGTAGCACCTTTCGACTGATCTACTAAGCTGACAGGTTTAAAAAGAACTACGATCTGCTTATCTGGTGTGAAACCTGCAATGGGTGAAGGATCCAGTTGAACCAATTGTGTCAAGGTATCAAGGCATCCTTTATCTGTTTTTACAATAAGTGATGCAGGATAATTACCAACGATAGTGTATGTATGAGCAGGATTTTGAATAGCAGCATTTCCCCCGTCCCCGAAATACCATTGCCAGGAAATTATGCTTCCGGTAACTACTGTTGAAATATCTGTAAAATTTGTTCCATCAATCAGGCATTGTCCAACTGATGTAAATTTAGATTCAGGCAAAGGAAAAACAATCACTTTTTTTATTATAGTGTCACTGCATCCTGCAGCTGATATAGTTATTAGTTGAACATCATGCGTACCAGCAGAAAGAAAAGTATGATTGGGATTTATTAAAGTACTTGTTTTCCCATCGTTAAAATTCCAGTTCCACGTAGTAATGTTCCCTGCTGAAATTGTAGAAGAATCCGAAAAAAGAGACACATTGTTCAAACAAACACTTTTATTGATAAAATTAGCTTTAGGAGAAGGTTTTACATCCAGCAATTGTGACACAGTATCCAAACAACCGAAATTTGAAGTAACAATTAATCTTCCATTATAAGAAGCTGGTCCAGGATACAAATGTGAAGGATTTTTAACAACGCTTGTAACTCCTCCATCTCCAAAACTCCACTTCCACGCCACAACACTTCCACTACTTATAGTAGATAAATCTTTAAAGAATACAGAATCGATGAAGCATTGTGCTGTACTATTAAATGCTGCAAAGGGTAAAGGATGCACGATTACTGATTTTGTAAAGGAAGAAACGCAGTTATTAGCATCTGCTATGGTAAGAGTAACCGGATAACTTCCATCAATAGCATATAAGTGGGTTGGGCTTTGTCCTATTCCTGTATTACTATCCCCAAAATTCCAAGTCCGAGATTTAATACTTGTTATAGCAGTTGAATTATCTGAAAACGATGTAGTATAATTTTTGCAGACACTTGTATTGTTGAAGTTAACACTTGGTGGATCAAGCATAGTAACCATCATCGAATCCATTACAGAATTACATGCTCCATTTCCAGTTGATCTCAAAAATAGTTTTATACTTGATTGAGCAGTGTCCAAGCTACTAGGAATGTAAACAGTAGTTAATGCTGTATTACTTGGGCTAAATGTTCCTGTTCCACTGCTTGTCCAAATACCTCCTGTTGCTCCTCCCACTGTACCTTTTAATGCAACATTAGCATTATTTGTACAAATAGCAATTGAATGTGAAGCACCAACAGAAACATATGGTGCAGGACTGGTTCTAATGGTCAATGTGTCAGTATCAGTGTATGTACTACATGCTCCAAAACCTGTGGCAGATAATACCAATTTTACTATTCCTGCTAATGTATCCGCCTTGCTAAATGTATAACTAATGGCATTTATACTTTTATTTGGAGTAAAAAAACCTGTGCCAGTAGAAGACCAAACACCGATTGCATTGGTAACAGTACCGGCAATAGGTACAATCGCTGCATTAACGCAAACAGTCATTGATTTGATAACTCCAACAGAAGCAATCGGTTGCGGAGTAATGGTAATGGTCAAGGTATCCGTAACAGTAGAAGGGCTGCAAACGCCTAACGCTGTTGCGGATAAAATCAACTTCACCTTCTCCGCTGCAATATCCGCATTGCTGAGTGTATAGCTGGTTGCGTTTACGCTTACATCGGGGCTGAAGACTCCACTACCCGTAGATGACCATATACCCGTTGCATTTGCAACAGTACTGGCAATAGGTATAACAGAAGCTTTAGAGCAAACAGTCATTGATTTGCTAACCCCAACTGAAGCAGTTGGTTGCGGAATAATGGTAATAGTCAACGTATCCCTGGCTGTGGAAATGCTGCAACCTCCAATTCCTGTTGCTGATAAAATCAGCTTCACCTTTCCTGCTGCAATATCCGCATTACTGAGTGTATAGCTGGTAGCATTTACGCTAGCATCAGGGTTAAAAGTTCCGCCACCCGAAGACGACCAGATACCACCCGTTGCATTTGTAACAGTACCCGCAATAGGTACGAGAACATTGGAACAAACAAACATTGATTTGCTAACCCCAACGGAAGCAATTGGTTTCGGAGTAATCGTAATGGTCAACGTATCCCTAGCTGTGGAAGTGTTACAAACTCCTAACCCTGTTGCTGATAAAACCAGTTTCACTGTTCCCGCTGCGATATCTGCATTGCTGAGGGTGTAGCTGGTTGCGTTTACACTTGCGTCAGGGCTAAAGGCTCCACTACCCGTAGTCGACCAAACACCTGTTCCATTTGTAACAGTACCGGCAATAG
>OLLH01000229.1_pt1 | contig 45409 bp, 46 predicted proteins | sample 1604451 | NCBI WGS metagenome assembly OLLH01 (sample SAMEA104055714, study PRJEB20765) | soil metagenome | isolation source: soil
CAACATTAGAGTCCGTAATAGTTAAACTTATCTAAAATCACAATCTCACTAAACAAGAATGCCCTGACTTTACAGCCAAGGCATTCTTGTTAAAATTATAAATTCTTATTTACCGAACAACCATGTTAAAGTTATAGTGCTACCCATAACACCAAGTGTTCCAACCTGAGTTTTTTGATCACTTGTTGACTTAACATTTTTGGTAGTTGTAGTACCACCAGTCACTGTAGTTGTTGTGTTGTCCACGCCAGCTGTTGAAGTAGATAGATATCCATAGCCAAACTCAGCTCCTAAAGCTAAATTTTCAACAAACCAATAATTAAAACCAACCACTCCTTTAAGCCCCCAGTTAAAAGTGGAACCCGGTATAGTAATAGTTTGTATATAGTCACCTACTTTCCAGGTAGTATAAGCTTTTACAACTTCTGTTTTGGTGTCTGTTTGCTGAGCGGCAGTATTACCAAACCAGATATCACCACCAATATATGGTTCTAATTTATCAGAACCCGCAAAAGCTTTTTGTGCACCTAAACTCAATGCCCAGCCAGTACCAGATTTAATAGTAGTTGTTTTGTGGTATCCATCTCCATAATATCCAGCTTGTAAATATCCAGCTCCTTGTGTAGAATCTTGAACGGTAGTTCCATTACCGGGTAAATTAAAGAAATTAAGACCAACACGTGCAGCTAAGCCATCTGCAACATAATATTTAAATTGTAAAGATCCTGTTGCACTTGGCCCGGAAGTTACTCCACCCATTACTCCACTACCTAAACCACCTGTAAGACCCATTGCGCCAGCAGCTGGCTTTTGTGCAGAAACCACACCAACCATAGAGGCTAAAGCTAAAGTTAAGATCGTTTTTTTCATGTTTTTGTTTTTAAAGTTTAATTTTTAATTTGTTTATTTTAACAATTTGGAGGCAAATGTATATAAAAAAATCACGATACAAATTTTCTTGCAGCCACGTTATAAACACTCAACTGTTAATAACTGTGATTGTTTGTCAAGCCTTGTTGCCTAACAGAGGTACAAATCGAAAGGTTTCCAATTCAATTTTTTCATGCGTGGTAGTTGCCGTTTTTAGAATGGTAGTCATAACTTGCGCATCCACTCCTACGGGGATAACCATAATACCACCCACCTTAAGTTGTTCAATTAAATCTTCCGGAATGTAAGGAGCGCCTGCGGTAACTAATATTTTATCAAAAGGAGCAAATGCCGGAAGTCCTTTGTAACCATCACCGTAAAAAAACTTTGGAGTATAGCCCAAACCCGGTAAAAAGTTTTTTGCTTTATCGTACAATGTTTTTTGTCTTTCAATAGTAAATACCTTGGCGCCCAATTCCAGTAATATGGATGTTTGGTAACCAGAACCGGTGCCTATTTCAAGTACCTTTTCTCCTTTTTGCACTTGCAATAATTGAGTTTGATAAGCAACGGTATAGGGTTGAGAAATAGTTTGACCGGCCCCAATAGGAAAAGCCTGGTCTTTGTAAGCAATTTCAACGAAAGTAGTATCTAAAAACAGATGCCGGGGTACGGTTTCAATAGCTTTTAATACTCCTTTATCTGATATTCCTTTTTTTTCAAGCTCACGTACCAAAGCCTTTCGCATACCTTTGTGCTTAAAAGAATCTGTCATTATTTATATAATTTGGGGGGCTGTTACTGATTGCAATACTACGCAATTTGCAAAAATAGTATATTTTTAGACACTTAAATAAATTCAAACAAATATAAAAAAGAGTTACTTTTGGTCAAAATTTTCTGGCTATGTTAAAAATAGGAATATTGGGTGTTGGGCATCTTGGAAAAATTCATCTCAAACAGATTAAAGAAATTCCCAATTTTAAATTAGTAGGAATATATGATACGAATGAATCTATTGCCATAGAAGTTGCCAAAGAGTTTAATACAGTACGTTTCGAATCCATCGATGAACTTATAGATAAAGTTGATGTAGTTGATATTGTTACACCTACCCTGTCGCATTTTGAAAGTGCTGTGAAAGCGCTAAAGAAATCCAAACATATATTTATTGAGAAACCCATTACTACCACCACAACAGAAGCTAAAGAATTAATGGCTCTTGCCACCGAAGCGAATGTAAAAGTACAAGTAGGCCATGTCGAACGCTTTAACCCGGCTTTCTTAATAGCCAAACCTTTCCTGACAAAACCTATGTTTATTGAAACACACAGGCTGGCGCAATTTAATCCAAGAGGTACAGATGTTCCGGTTGTGTTAGATTTAATGATTCACGATATTGATATTATTTTGAATGTTGTAAAATCGTCTATAAAAAGAATAAGCGCAAGCGGAGTAGCTGTTGTAAGCGATACTCCCGATATCGCCAACGCACGAATTGAGTTCGATAATGGTTGTGTCGCCAATCTTACTGCGAGCAGAATATCTTTAAAAAATATGCGTAAAAGCCGATTCTTTCAGCGTGATGCTTATATCTCGGTTGACTTTCTGAAAAAGTCTACCGAAGTGGTGCGTATAAAAGAAATAGAAGGGGATATAGATCCACTGGCTCTTACGATAGATCTTGGCGAGGAAAAAGGTTCAAAATTAATTTATTTTGAAAAGCCGGAGGTTAAAGAAACCAATGCAATAAAAATGGAATTGGAATTGTTGTATGAAGCTATAAAAAATAATACGACTCCAATTGTTAATATTCAGGATGGATATGATGCATTGAATGTCGCCTATCAAATTATTGAAAAACTTAAAATCAATTCCGGTTCTAGCCTTTTAGCATAATGGTGGACGATTGCATAAAGAAAAAGGCAAGTTTGTTGGGAATATTTATTTTACCGATTTTTTTTGTCTTTTGTTTAAACAGCTGCGAAACGATTAATCCTGAAGAAGAAATTCCCTCCTATATCACAATTGAAAAAATTCTTTTATCAACAGATTCTGCTACCCAAGGCAGCAATGCATCCAATATCACCGATGCCTGGGTTTATGTGGACAATGATTTTATAGGAACATATGAGTTGCCTTCCACCATTCCGGTTTTAAAATCAGGTGCTCATACTCTTATGGTAAGAGGAGGCATTCAAATAAATGGTGTTGGTGATAACAGGACGGCCTATCCATTTTATACACCCTATGAACAAACTATTAATCTCATAAAACAAACGCCGGTTAAGATTAACCCTGCCATCAAATATGATCCTGCAGTCAATTTTCCATGGATGGAAGATTTCGAAAAGACGTCTATCTCTTTAATTAAAACTAACAGAAGCGATACCAGCATTGGCATTACACATGATATCACCCAGGTATATGAAGGAAAAAATTCGGGTGTTATTTATTTGGATAATACCCATACATTTGGTGAAGTCATTTCAAACAATAATTTTGTACTACCGCATAACGGAAAGCCAGTATTTCTGGAAATTAATTACAAGACAAACTTCAAATTTATGGTAGGCATCAATGCTAACACAAATCAACAAGTTACGTCTTACCCTATTGGTGGGGGAAATCCCACCAGCACCTGGAAAAAATTGTATCTGGAACTAACAACAGCGGTTTCATCCAGTACAGATGCCGATAGTTATTCTATTTATATAGGTATGATGGGAGATGGAAGCATTCCTTCTCCAACCTTGTATTTAGACAATATAAAATTAGTGTATCTATAAATGAACAAGACGCTCCAGACATTTAAACACATAATGGCTGATCTCTTTGCAGCATCTCTCGCATGGAGTGCTTTTTATATTTATCGTAAGGTATATATTGAACCATTAAAATATGGACACGCTGTACCTTTGATTTTTGACAATAAATTTTTCTATGGAATAGTTTTAATTCCTTTTTTTTGGCTTGTGTTGTATATTATTACCGACACGTATAGTAATGTATATCGAAAATCCCGGTTAAAAGAATTGGGCCAAACCTTGTTGATTTCTATAATTGGAGTAATGATTATATTCTTTGCCCTTTTGCTGGATGACGAAATCGCTTCCTATAAAACGTATTATAAAAACATCTGGGTTCTTTTTAGCCTTCATTTTTCCATCACTTTTATTTTTCGATTTATTCTGTCAAGTATTATTGCTTATAAAATTCAAACAAAACAGATTGGCTTTAATACTTTAATGATAGGATGTAATCAAAATGCGTTAAAACTATACCATGAGTTTGAAGATCAAAAAATATCCCAAGGCAATAGGTTCACCGGGTATGTTCATGTGAATGAATTAAATGTTCATTTGCTGGACAAACATTTAACGCACCTTGGCTCTTATAGTGATCTGAAAAATTTAATTCCTCAAAATAAAATAGAAGAAGTAATTATTGCCATCGAATCTTCTGAACACGAAAGTATCGGTAAAATAATCTCCGAGCTGGAAGATGCGAATGTAATTATTAAAATTATTCCTGATATGTACGACATCTTATCAGGATCCGTAAAAATGAATGCTATTTACGGAGCTCCTTTGATTGAAATTTACCCGGATATGGTGTCCGTCTGGCATTACACGCTCAAAAGAACAATCGACATTGTTGTGTCCTCATTGGTATTAATCCTGTTTTCGCCCGTGTATGTTTTTGTTGCACTTGCCGTCCGTCTTACATCTGAAGGACCTGCCTTTTACAGCCATGAACGAATTGGATGGCATGGCAAACCGTTCAAGATTATTAAATACAGGTCGATGTATTTAGGTTCAGAAAGCAATGGCCCTATGCTGTCCAGTAAAAATGACAATAGAATAACACCTTTTGGAGGATTTATGCGTAAAATCCGTTTGGATGAAATTCCGCAGTTTTACAATGTATTGATAGGAGACATGTCCTTGGTAGGACCACGTCCTGAAAGAAAATTCTTTATCGATAAAATCATGAAAATTGCTCCACATTATCATCATTTGCATAAAGTAAGACCCGGTATTACTTCCTGGGGTCAGATTAAGTTTGGTTATGCAGAAAATGTAGAGGAAATGGTGGAGCGTTTAAAGTACGATATAATATATATCGAAAACATGTCTTTAACACTGGATTTAAAAATATTAATTTATACGGTGTTGATTGTTGTGCAAGGAAGAGGAAAATAGTAAAGAGTTAAGAATTATGAGTTATAAACAACCCAATCTTTTAAAAAATCAGAATAAATAATTATGAAAAATATTTCGGTTATAGGTGCAGGCACTATGGGCAATGGAATCGCTCATAACTTCGCCCAATATGATTATAAAGTTACTATTGTAGATATTTCACAGGAAAAGTTAGATCAGGCCAAATCAACCATTTCAAGGAACCTGGACCGTATGGTGGCGAAAGGAAAAATAACGGATCAAGACAAGCAAAGAACACTCAACAATATAAGCACGAATACTATTTTAGCTGTTGGAATAAGGGATGCTGATCTTGTGATGGAAGCAGCAACAGAAAACATGGATCTTAAGTTAAGTATATTCAAGGAGTTGGATAAAGTTTGTAAACCGCATACTATTTTTGCCACGAATACATCCTCCATTTCAATTACCAAGATCGCATCTGTAACAAATCGGCCGGATAAGGTTATCGGTATGCACTTTATGAATCCTGTTCCTATTAAGCCACTTGTAGAAATTATCAGAGGCTATAACACCTCTGAAGAGGTAACCAGAACCATTATTGAATTGGCTAAAAAACTGGACAAAGTACCAACGGAGGTTAAAGATTATCCGGGATTTATCGCCAATCGAATCTTAATGCCTCTTATCAATGAAGCTGTATATACTTTGTACGAAGACGTTGCCGGAGTAAAAGAAATAGACACCATCATGAAACTTGGAATGGCACATCCTATGGGACCATTGCAATTGGCTGATTTTATCGGCCTGGATACTTGCCTGTCAATTCTAAATGTATTGTACCAGGGATTTGGAAATTCAAAATACGCCCCTTGCCCCCTACTCGTAAAAATGGTAGCGGCAGGGCATCTGGGCATAAAATCAGGAAGCGGATTTTATAAATACCAGGCAGGAAGTAAAGACTTAATTGTAGCTGACAAATTCAGAAAAATTAATTGGTAGGCATGTCAAAGAAAAACAAAAACTCCACCGGTATTGTTTATTCCACAAACCCGAATTTTTCCTATCAGTTCGAGCAGACACAAGCAAAAAATACATTGCCTCCGCAACAACAGAACTTAAAAGTTTTTTTGGATAAAAAACAACGGGCAGGAAAATCCGTCACTCTTATTACCGGTTTTATTGGAACTGAAGAAGACATAAACGCATTAGGAAAAAAAATAAAAACCAAATGTGGCGTTGGTGGTACTGTTAAAGATGGTGAAATTCTTATACAAGGAGATTTCAGAGACAGGATAATTGTGCTGTTGCAGGCAGACGGTTATAAAGCTAAAAAAGCGGGTGGGTAATTTTGATTCGTTGATGTGGTAATTCGTTGATTCGTTAATGTAAAAAACGATTTTAAGAACTTTATGATTTGTAATTAACGAATTACCACCTCCAACTTCGCCTGCTCAATTACCTTTTCATAATACGCCTCGTATTTGGGCAGTATATATTTAATATCAAATGTTTTTGCATGTTCTAATGCGTTGCTTTTAAATTTCGCTAATCGTTCTTCATTCTCAAGAATATATATGGCATTTTTGGCCATATCATCCACATCTCCGACCGGACTCATAAAACCGGTTTTCCCTTGTATGTTTAATTCCGGTATGCCCCCCGCGTTAGATGAAATTACAGGCACCTGGCAAGCCATTGCTTCTAATGCTGCTAAACCGAAGCTTTCCGTTTGAGAAGGCATGATGAACAAATCGCACACGGATAAAATTTCTTCAACAGCTTCCTGTTTTCCTAAAAAACGGATATGCTCACAAGCTCCTGTTTCACGACATAATTTTTCAATTTGGTTTCGTTCCGGACCATCTCCAATTAATAATAATTTGGCAGGGATCTTTTCAATGATCCTTGTGAAAACATGTATGACATCTTCTACCCTCTTTACTTTCCTGAAATTGGATGTGTGAATAATCAACCTTTCTCCAAAGGGAGCTATCGCCTTTTTAAAATGATCTTTGGGCTTCTTTGAAAAACGCCTTATATCGATAAAATTCTGAATTACTTCTATCTCTTTTTCTATTTTAAAATAAGCATACGTCTCCTCTTTTAAACTCTGAGATACCGCAGTAATACCATCCGATTGATTGATGGAAAATGTAACTACCGGCTCATAGGTGGCGTCCTTCCCCACAAGTGTAATATCAGTTCCGTGCAAGGTGGTAACAACCGGTATTTTTATCCCGAAAGAAGCCAGAATCTGCTTTGCCATAAAGGCTACAGATGCGTGTGGAATTGCATAATGCACATGCAAAATATCCAACTTCTCATATTTAATAACATCCACAAGTTTGCTGGTCAATGCTAATTCATATGGAGGATATTCAAAAAGAGGATATTGAGGAACACTTACTTCGTGATAAAATAAATTCTCCGAAAAAAAATCCAGTCTTACAGGCTGGCTATAGGTTACAAAATGAATCTTGTGACCTTTTTCTGCTAATGCCTTTCCTAATTCTGTAGCTATAACACCACTTCCACCAAAGGTTGGATAACATACTATTCCTATTTTCATAAAATTCAAAATTATTTAATTTGCAAAATTAAAGTATAAATGTTGGTATCTTTGATTTTTAAGAAATTTTTTTTACAACAGAAAGTTTATTAAACTTGTTATGAAGCGTTACCAATGAAATGATTAAAACTTTTCCGGATGCTCTGGTTACCAAAAGGCACGTACAACAACGGGCTTATTAAAAAAAATAGTACTCATCAGGTTGAGGGCTAGTCGGGACATGTTGTCCCGATTCTATAGTTGTGGATATTTTATCCACATAAGTAAAATAGGTACTCCCAGTTAGTCGGGACATGTTGTCCCGATTCTTTAGTCGAGGATATTTTTATCCTCATAAGTACTATTCATTTTATTAGCTTTGTTTAAGAATCGCTTTTTAATTTTCGATCATGGATTTCAGATACAGAACCACATCAGGCCATGCCTACTTTTTAACAATCACGGTTGTAGGTTGGATAGACTTATTTACAAGAAAAAGTCATAAGCTTACAGTTGTTGATTCATTAAGGTATTGCCAACAAAACAAAGGCCTTGAAATTTATGGCTGGTGTTTAATGTCTAATCATTTACATATCATTGCATCTTGCAAAGACGACAATAAAAATATATCGGACATACTGCGTGACTTTAAAAGATTTACGTCTATTCAATTGGCAAAGTCCATTGAGGAAGAACCTGAAAGCCGACGTGAATGGATGTTGAATATATTTGGATATGAAGCAAGTCGAAATCTAAAAATAAAAAATTATAAGATATGGCAGGATGGAAACCATCCGGAAGAATTATACAGTCTGAAATTTACGCAACAAAAATTAGATTACATTCATAATAATCCTGTAAAGGAAATGATTGTTGAAAGGCCAGAAGATTATCTGTTTAGTTCGGCCAGAAATTATGCGGATACGGATGGTCTGTTAGATATTCATATTCTAAATCGCAGTATTGATAGAGCTTATTGAAGATGCACAAGCGGATAAAATATCCGCAATTATGGAATCGGGACAATATGTCCCGACTAACTGGGTTTTAAAAAGGGGGTTATCAGCAGTAATTCTTTTTTCGTGTCGCTTCTGTCAATGGTTTTCAAAGGTGTTATTAAACGGATATGTCCCGAACTTGTATGCAAGATAAGGTTCTATCATTGTTTGTAAAATATCATTTCGTAGTTCAAGGTATCTAATACTGTATTTTTGCAATGTTTGCTTGTGGCTTAAAAATATCTTTATAAACTTTTCGTCCTCATCTAATTCCTTTCTACTTTTATTCGTTTCTCCAAATTCCCTTTTAGCAAGGTTAAAAGCAAAAGTAGCACTACCACTTTTGGAACCGTCTCTTGTATGGTGCTGAATTCTGCTACGAATATCATCTGTGCGCCCGACATAAATTGGCTCGTCTAATTCGTTGAAGAAAACATATATTCCTGAAGCACTTTTTGGTAATTCATCTCGCATAAGTGGTTTTGAGTTTTTTAATTTTTCATATAAACCTAAAAACAAATCATCCATCTTGTCTGCGTGGGGTTTAATTTCATTTAGCAATTCTTCTTTAGTTCTCATAGTTAAGTATATTTAATAATTCTTTCATTTTTGATATTGTGTGATAACCTTTATTAACAGCATCTTTATTAATAGTTTCGTGTTGCCAAGTTGTGTGATAAGGAATGTGTATAGCTTGTCCGCCAATAGAAAGAACAGGAAGAATATCGGACTTTAAAGAATTGCCAACCATTAAAAACTCTTCGCTTTGAATGTCTAAACGCTTTAATAGTTTCTTGTATTCCGTTTCGTTCTTGTCGTGCATTATTTCTATGTGATGGAAGTGATGCAACAAACCTGAACTATTTAATTTTCTTTGTTGGTCTAATAGGTCGCCCTTTGTGGCTACTACAAGTCGGTATTTACTTTTTAAATGGTTTAATGAATATTCAATGTCGTCAAGTAATTCAATTGGTTTCTCTAATAATGTTTTTCCAAGTTTAATAATCTTGTCAATTGTTTCAGTAGATATTTTCTTGTCGCTTATTCTTATTGCCGTTTCAAGCATTGATAATATAAAACCTTTCGCACCATAACCATACTTTTCTAAATTGTCCATTTCAGTTTTAAAAAATTCCGTTGAAATTTCTTTTGTCGGCAAATAGTTTTCAAGTAGTTCGCAAAATGTTTTTTCTACCTCTTGATAATATGGTTCGTTAACCCAAAGGGTGTCGTCTGCATCAAATCCAATTACTTTTATACGATTCATTATTTCAAAATTTTTACTTTGCTTCTTGTATTAATTGGTTCTGTTGGTTTTTTTATTTCATCATCATCTTCGGAAATGTATTTTAAAATAACAATTCCATCCGATACTTTGTTATCCATTACTAAAAATAATTGCTCATCTTCATTAAGTGTTTGTCCGATTGCATAAACTATTTCTTTCTTGTTGTGTTCATCAATTTTTAGATTTGTTTCTAAATCAAATTGTCCATCCATTCCGAATTCATTTGATTCAATTGAGTTAAAGCAACTACTAATTAATTTTATTGTAGAACTATTTCCTAAAAGATAATTCGCACAATAAGGATTAAATTCTTTGTTAAATTCTATTTCCCATTCTCCGATTGTGTCTGAAAATAGTTTTCCATCTTTTCTAAACCCGTTTAGGTCGTAGTCCTCTTTAGAATATTTGTACAGTTGTTGTTGCATAGCTCGGTCTTATTATTGCTGATAACATTTCTGTAATCGCATGTTGCGCTTGTTTCTGCATTGAACGATGTTCTGAAAATTTTGCAAATGTGTGAAATGCAGTTATTTATTTTATTTTTCAAAACGTTCATCTGGTTGCGGTTATTTTTATTTGATGAAATTGAACTATCGTGTGTATCAACCCTATCTTTCTTCAAAGTTATTTATTTTTTAGCAACACTTGAAATAGCTATTGTTTTTTAATAGCATTGTAAATAACCTGATGGATATTGGTTCGCACATTTGTATTGGCTAATTTATTATTTTCTTCATTCGGATATACTCTGTTGGAAAGGAAAACATAAATGAGGTTTTGTTCAGGGTCAGCCCATACGCAGGTGCCTGTAAAGCCCTGATGTCCGAAAGAAGCTAAGGAGGCGCTTTTTGCAGTAGGGCTAATCTTGGTGATATCCGGTTCAGGTTTGTCGAAGCCCATGCCCCGGCGGTTGCTCACATCCGGAAATTGTTGTTTGGTAAATTCATCTACCGTTGATTTATCAAAATAATGAACACCTGCGTATTCTCCGCCATTTAATAACATTTGCAGGATGATGGCCAGATCATTTGAATTAGAGAATATACCGGCATGGCCTGCAACTCCACCCATCATGGCTGCTCCCGGATCATGCACATATCCCTGCACCAAACGTTTTCTGAATTTAGTGTCGTAGGCGGTAGGAATAATTCTCTCCATCTTGAAACGCGTCAAAGGTAAATAGCCGTGTGTTGCCAAACCTAAGGGCGCATAAAATGTTTTTGAAACATATTTATCCAAAGGGTCTTTTGTCATTCTCTCCAACATCCGCTTTAAAAAATAATATCCGATATCGCTGTAAACATATTTTCCGGGTTCATTTAAGAGGCCGTTTTTAATTTGTGCCCAAAGAGAATCTGAATAATTTTTTCGGATATAGATACCATTGCTTACCGGTGTTGGAAAGCTATCGCTTTGCATAGGACTGTAAACTTTATCTGATAAGAATCCTTTGGGAGTGATGGTGCTTAAATAAAACGGGATGTAAGGTGGCAGCCCAGCCTGATGGGCTAACATATCCCGCAATATTATATCTTTTTTATTGGTATTCTTAATCTCAGGAAGGAAACGATACACCTTTTTATCCATGTCAATTCTATGCTCATCGTACAATTTCATGACTCCCAAAAGCGTGGAAGAAATCTTAGTTACGGAGGCGATATCATACAAATCTGAATTTTGCACCGGCCTGATTTTATCATAGGTATGATATCCGAATGATTTTGAATAGATAACTTTACCATCCTTTGCCACTAAAACCTGGCATCCGGGAAGGGCTCCATTTTTAATTGCGTTGTTTACGATGGTATCAATTTGTGCGAAGTTGGCAGAAGGGATTGATAACTCTTCCGGGAAAGTGTATTTCAAACGCAAGCCTCCCTTGGTATGTATGCCTTCGTTTAATTTGTACGTAGCAGCGGTTACAGGCAACCGCCCCATTGATCCGATAGCGCCAAACAACATTTGTGCAGACGTTATTTGCGGGTTCTCCAGATCTTCGTAAGAAATAAGCAAGGCATCTGCCTCTTCTGCTCCTACCAACCGATTTAGGGTATAAGGGATTCCCAATATATTTAACACCACCTTAGCCCTCTTGTTGGGCAAGCTGTTCAATATAAAACTCTCCTGTTCTGTTATGCCATAATTTTTATAACTAAAACTACTTGTATTGTGCAGGCTGATAATAAGAAGATTGTATTTGTTCAATTTTTTTAGCAGCGTATCAATTACTTCTTTTGTTGCATCCTTGCTTATTTGATAATAATCCATCGGAGCATAATATCCTAAATTTTGCTGGAAAAGATTAACGGAATCTCCACCAACGGCCAAAGACGCAATTTTAAGAGTATCCAATCTCTGTAGTGGAAGCAGATTGTTGTTGTTTTTTATAAGTGTAAGTGAATTCTCGGATAATTTACGATTGATAAATTGCCCAAAAGAGGTATTCAGATCTTCATACAAATTTTTTAACTCAATAGGTTTATAACGATTGAGCCCGGCCCAGTATTTTGTTTCAAGGATTTTTCTCACACGCAGATCAATCTCCTCCATCGAAATCTCTTTTTCATTTATAGCACAGGTAATTTCTTCAATCGCTTGTGGCACATTTTCTGAAAACAACAAAACATCATTACCGGCTAAAAGTGCTTTCACATCTAATAATCCGGGTTGGAAATAAGAACTTACACCTTTCATGTTCAACGCATCGGTAAATGTTAAACCTTTAAATCCAAGCTTGTTTTTTAATAAACCGGTAACAATGATTTTAGATAATGTAGAAGCTGTATTTTTAATAGTATCCAGGGCAGGAATGTAAAGATGCGCCACCATCATACTGCCCAGACCTTCTCTTATCAGTTCCTTAAAGGGATAAAGATCCAGTGTGTCTATTACATCAATATTGTGCTTAATTGTAGGCAGTGTTTTGTGAGAATCACTATCTGTATCTCCATGTCCCGGAAAATGTTTTGCATTGGCCAATACGCCGCCATCCTGCAACCCCTTCATATAAGCAATTCCTTTCTGAGCCACATTGTATTTGTCTTCCCCGAAGGAACGGCTGTTTATAATTGGGTTCAATGGATTGTTATTGATATCGACAACAGGAGCAAAATTAATATGAATACCCAAACGCTTACATTGACGGGCAATTTCAATTCCCATATCATAAATCAGCGAATTGTCTTTGATAGCTCCTAAGGCCATCTGCTTAGGAAAACGCATGGTACTGTCCAACCGCATAGACAATCCCCATTCAGCATCGATTGAAATAAGTAATGGTGTTGGTGCAATACTTTGATAGTAATTGGTTTGTATGGCTTGACGAACAGGACCTCCCTGAAAAAATATCAATCCCCCGATATTGTTCTTGCGAATCAATTCCGAAAGTTCGTCCATGTGCTCTTTCCCTTTATTGGAATATGCGGCAATCATGAATAGCTGGCCAATACGCTGCTCAGGAGTTAAAGCAGCCATGATGGAATCTACCCAGACATCTCCTTTCTTCAAAAATGGCGGTTCTATTGATACGCCCACTCCTTTATTGGTGGAAGATCCTGAAATACTACTTAAACTAAAGTATAAGAATAGTATTAAAAACAGACTTATTTTCAGATATTTATAAATATTCATTAATCTTAAAATGAGGACTGATTTGACATTGTTAAATGTAAAACAATTAAATAAAACAGAAGTAAAACAATTACGAAAGTTGTTAAAAGATAATTGTTGATAAAGCAATTCGTTGATTCGGTAATTTGAAGATTCGTTAATTCACATTTTCAAATTACCGAATCAACGAATTTACCTATCTTCACATTTTCAAATTAAAGAATTTTCAAATCTTCAAATTGTTTCATGTCCGATATCATACAACTTTTACCGGATTCTGTTGCTAACCAAATTGCCGCCGGTGAAGTAATACAACGCCCTGCTTCTGCTGTTAAGGAGCTTTTGGAAAATGCAATAGATGCAGGTAGCAGCTTTATAAAGCTGATTATAAAAGATGCAGGCAGAACGTTGATTCAGGTAATTGACAATGGCTGCGGAATGTCTGAAACAGATGCCCGTCTTTCATTTGAGCGTCACGCCACTTCTAAAATACGAAAAGCGGAAGATCTTTTTTCTATTCGTACCATGGGTTTCAGAGGTGAAGCTCTTGCCTCTATAGCTTCTGTTGCACATGTCGAACTGAAGACGAAACGCACAACGGATGAATTAGGTACCTGTATAGAGATAGAAGGTTCTGAAATTAAAAAACAGGAAATGTGTCTTTGTACTGATGGGACTTCCTTTTCGGTAAAAAACTTATTTTTTAATATTCCGGCCCGACGAAATTTTCTAAAATCAAACACTATTGAAACCCGTCATATCATTGATGAATTTCAAAGGATAGCATTGGCGAATCCGCAAATTGCTTTTTCCATGCACCACAACGGAATGGAAGTCTTTCACCTCAATAGTGGAAATTTACGACAACGGATCATCGCCTTGTTCGGCTCCAACTATAACGAACGATTAGTACCGATTGGAGAAGAAACAAGTATCATTAATATCAACGGCTTTGTAAGCAAACCTGAATTCGCAAAAAAAACGCGGGGTGAGCAATTCCTTTTTGTCAACCAACGCTTTATTAAAGATGCTTATCTCAACCACGCCATCGTGAGAGCATTTGAGCAAATGCTTCCTGCCGGCAGCTATCCGTCTTATTTTTTATACATTGATATTGATACAAAAAAAATAGATGTAAATATTCATCCCACAAAAACGGAAATAAAGTTTGAAGATGAAAAATCTATCTATGCCATTATGTGTTCTGCTGTTAAACGTTCTCTGGGCCAATACAGCATCTCTCCTACCCTTGATTTCGAAAGGGAAAAAAACTTTGATCTGCCGTTAAGTTATAAAAATACCACACCTGTTCAACCTTCTATAAATATCAATCCGAATTACAATCCATTTGATAAAAAAGAAGAAAAATCCTATAGCCCTTTTCAAAAAGTAGAGTCGGAAAATAGCAAAGCCAATAAAAATGAATGGCAAAAATTGTATTCCGGACTGGAGCGACAAGATGAATCGGTATTACCTCCCAACGAGGAAACACAACAGAAATTAGTAGGTAGCGACTGGGAAAAGGAAGACGACAAATTAACCTATCAGCTTCACAACCGTTATATATTATCACATATTAAATCAGGCATTATGCTGATTGATCAGCAAAATGCCCATGAGCGGATCTTGTATGAACGCTACCTCCATTCATTGGTGCAAAATCAAGGGTCCTCACAACAGGAACTATTTCCTCAGGCCATACAATTCTCTCCGGGTGATTTTGAATTAATAAAAGAGCTGACGCCAGACATTTGTGCTTTGGGATTTGACATTCATGAATTTGGAAAAAACACCTATGTAATCCACGGAATTCCAACGGACATTATAGATGGCAATGCAACTGAAATATTAGAAGGTATTATTGAACAATACAAACAAAATGCATCGGATATAAAAATAGACAAGCGTGAAAACCTGGCAAGGTCAATGGCACGACAAACAGGCATAAAATCCGGAAAAGTTTTGCAAATCAAAGAAATGAACTCTTTAATAAATGAACTTTTTGCTTGCACAATGCCACATTCATCACCCACAGGGAAACCTACCTTATGGATAATGACACTTGAAGAATTGGCTAAACGATTTGAGAAATAACCATCCAATTTGAAGATTTGAAAATGTGACAATTTGAAAATGATAACTCACAATGAAACAATTTTCAAATTAACGAATCTTCAAATTGAAAGAATCCTTTTTCGGTAAGGTCTTTGTTTTTATATTTGTCGTCTTTTACAGATCGTATTATTAATCACTATATGAGCTATCAGCAATATCGCCCTTCTCAGTTCAAACTTTTGCCTGATGCGGTGAAAAATTTATTAATCATCAATGGATTGTTTTTCCTCGCGACGTATGTTCTAGAACAAAGGTTTGGGATAAATCTCGAAGAAAAATTGGGTCTTTTTTATTATGAATCGGAATATTTCAGGCCCTTTCAGTTTGTTACCCATTTGTTTATGCATGGGAGTTTCCTGCATATTTTTTCCAATATGTTTGCCTTATGGATGTTTGGAAATGCCCTGGAAAATTATTGGGGACCGAAACGATTTCTGATCTTTTATTTTGTTACAGGACTGGGCGCTGCACTGATTCATACGATAGCAACAGGATATGACATCTATTCTCTTCGTCATACTGTGGAAGCCTTTAATAACGCTCCATCATTAGAAGGCTTTATCCGTTTCACAAGAGAAAGTGTACCTGCTGCCTTCCAGAGTTCATTCAATCAGGTAGCTGAAGCCTGGGAGAAAGAACCTTTGGCAAGTAGCCAATATATTGCCAATGCGAGTAGCTTAATGAATGAATTGATTACTTTAAAGATGAACATCCCCACCGTTGGTGCTTCCGGAGCTGTGTTCGGAGTGCTTCTTGCTTTTGGGATGTTATTTCCTAATTCTGTTATTTATCTTTATTTTGCCATACCTATCAAAGCTAAATACTTTGTTATTTTATACGGTGCCTTTGAGCTCTATAACGGATTTCAAAACAATCCGCAGGACAATGTAGCTCACTTCGCTCACTTAGGTGGAATGTTGTTTGGCTTTATTTTAATAAAATATTGGAATCGAAATAGCAAACATTTTTATTGATAGATGGCCACAATTATAGAAGAAATTAAAAGCGAATTCAGGAAAGGTAATATGCTTAGTCGCATTATTATCATTAATGTTGCTGTTTTTTTAATTGTAAATATTGTTCGGCTTATCCTGTATGTTTCCGGAAACACCTTTGTCTTCGACGAATTCGTTCACTGGCTTGCGATGCCTGTTAATCCGGCTATCTTATTGTTCAAGCCATGGACTCTTTTAACACATCTGTTTTTACAAATAGAAATTGGTCATCTCTTTTTTAATATGCTGACCTTATACTGGTTTGGAAAAATCTATCAGGAATACCTGGGAAATACCAAATTATTACCCACCTACATTTTTGGTGGTATTACCGGAGGACTGCTTTCCATTCTTGCATTCTATTTTCTTCCGAATGTGGATGGATATAATCTAGGGGCCTCTGCCGGGGTTCTTGCCGTTGTAGTTGCCACAGCCACATTGCTTCCCGACTATACCATTAGCCTGATCTTTATCGGACCTGTCCGGTTAAAATATATTGCCCTGGTCCTCGTCGGTATTGATCTTATCAGCATTGCGAACAATGACCACACTGCTCATATCGCACATATAGGTGGCGCTATATATGGTTACTTCTATATAAGGCAACTCCAGAAAGGAACAGATTGGAGCAATGGGTTTAACAACTTAATGGAAAAAATTAACAGCCTGTTTAAACCCAAACCAAAGATTATGGTAGTACATAAAAAAGCCCGCCCTTTAACGGATGAAGAATTCAGCGACTATAAAAAAAACAAGCAAGTAGTTGTTGACAGGATTCTGGATAAAATTTCTAAATCGGGCTATGAGAGCCTTAGCAAAGAAGAAAAAGAAATCTTGTTTAAAATAAGTAAGGAGTGAACTTTGAGTTATGGGTTATATATTATGAGTTAAGAATTAAAAATTAATAACTTTAATTTAACCTAGCTAACCTCATTTGAGAATTAAGGAAAAAGCGTTATATTTGGTTATAATAAAAATGAAAAATGAATTACAAAGTGTCATTTCAGGAAAGAGCAAAGTTAGGCATGGAGCAGCTATCCAAGCGGCAGCCAGTTACCTTAAAAGAAGCCAAAGAACAAGCACATTGGCTAAGGACTCAAAGCGCTACAAAAAACAAGAAACAGAAGCTTTAAAGGACTATATCACTAAAAACAACCTGTTGTTTTTAGATGTAGAAATTGAAAACTATGTATCTGAAGGAGCAGAACAAAAGGTTTATTTAAAAGATGAAAAAAATGTCATTAAATTAAACGATGCTATCTTCTACAATTCCTGGGAAGATTATCTAAACAATTTATTATTACATAATTATTTTTTTCCGGATACGGCTTATGAACTTTTAGGATTCTATAATCAGGATAATTCAATATTTGCAGTTGTAAATCAACCTTTTGTAAGAGCCACGGAAAAAACAGACTTGCTAGGCGTTAAAAAATTCATGCTCGAAAACGGATTTATAAATAACAAAAACAATGATTATTATAATCCTGATTTAGACATTATTTTAGAAGACCTTCATGATGAAAATGTATTGACTGAAAATGGTGTATTACAGTTTATTGACACTGTGTTTTATATAAAGGAAAAATTTTACAAGTTATAAAATGATCTGAGTTATTGACCGGATTTTAGATAAAATTTCTAAATCAGGCTATGAGAGCCTTAGCAAAGAAGAAAAAGAAATCTTGTTTAAAATAAGTAAGGAGTGATGATCTGGAATTTCATTGCCCCGGGTTTAAACCCGGGGCAATGATGAATTATAATCTTGTCGTCTTGCTTTTCAAATAATGATCCACCAAAACCAATGCAGCCATAGCTTCTACGATAGGAACAGCGCGCGGTAAAACGCAAGGATCATGACGACCTTTGCCTAATACTTCAATTTCTTCTCCCTGTTTGTTTACTGAAATCTGCGTTTGCATGATAGTAGCCACCGGCTTAAAAGCTACCCTGAAATAAATATCCTCACCGTTGCTGATGCCTCCCTGAATTCCTCCTGAGTAATTGGTTTTCGTAGCTATTTTATCATCCGCTTTATAAAAAACATCATTGTGTTCAGATCCTTTCATGCTCACACCTTCAAAGCCGGAGCCATATTCAAAACCTTTCGCTGCATTAATACACAACATGGCTTTGCCAAGATCTGCATGTAGTTTATCAAAAGCGGGTTCCCCCCATCCTATCGGAACACCTGTAATAACTGCGGTTATAACACCGCCTATCGTATCGCCATCTTTTCTTATCTGCTCAATTCTGTTGATCATTTGCTCAGCTATTTGCGGATCCGGGCAACGAACAATATTGGTTTCTATATTTTTAAATGTTGACTTAAGACGCGCCATCCTACCGGTTGCCATATTAGAAGTATCCAGTTTAATATCTCCTACCTGTGAAACAAAGGCTGTAATTTCAATATTTAATTGCTTTAATATTAATTTCGCTATCGCTCCTCCCAACACACGGGCTGCCGTTTCACGCGCTGATGAGCGGCCTCCTCCCCTATAATCTCTGTGTCCATATTTTTCCTGATAAGTAAAATCAGCATGTGATGGACGATAGCTGTCTTTTATATGTTCGTAATCATTTGATTTTTGATTCTCGTTGCGGATCATACAAGCAAGCGGAGCACCTGTTGTTTTACCTTCAAAGACACCTGAAAGCACTTCAAAAATATCCGACTCTTTTCGTTGCGTAACTATTTTTGATTGTCCCGGTCTTCGTCTGTCCAGTTCATTCTGAATAAACTCAAGGTCTATTGTTAACCCCGATGGACAACCGTCTATGATTAACCCTAATGCCGGTCCGTGCGATTCTCCAAAAGTTGTGATTCTAAATAATTCCCCGAATGAGTTACCTGCCATAAGTATTTAATTAATTATTATTGCCTTCAGAATAACCATTAATAATGGCGAAATTACAAATTGTTTTCTATACTTATTTCCCTATTTTCTGATATTTAATAGAGTTACTGGGATTGACCTCGTTTAACAAAGCGGTTATTTTTGTTTTTTCTTCAGATGTAGCCTGAGAAAAAATATTGATCAACTCATCCGACTTCGCATTAAAAAATACCTGCATCAATAAGGAGTTAGGACGTTCGACATTTACTTTTTGTAACAATTCAAGGCATTGGATGATTTCTTTTCTGGCAGCCATAATATCCATCGTCATAACATCCATTCCTTTTCTATGATAGCGGTAATATACTTCACGAACCGGTTTAAAAAGGGGAACCAGTAAGTTTTCTGTTAACCAATATCGGTTACGGGTTCCTTCAAATGCCTTCCATCCAGGTTCCGCAACATTCTGGGACATATTTACTATATTTTGTGCCTTCTGAAGATGAACAGTACCTCCTTCTAAAGAAAAAGAATCGTAATCCAAACCCAGAACGATATAACAGTAATAAGCTATGATACTGGTAAGAGAAGAGGTATTGTTATTCTCATTGTATTCTAAGGTCTGATCTTCTATATATTTAAACAGTAAATTTTCATCAATAAAATTTAACAAAGTAGTATTATAGGAAGTTTTGTAAACAGGCCTTCTTGCCTGAATCTCAATTGTACCTTTAAATTGATCACTTGTCGGACGTTCAGATATATTCAAAATAATAGTACATTCAATACGCTCTTGATTCAGGAAGGCGTCATCTGTCCACTTCTTATTATTGATAAAATCTCTTAAAGCATTTTGCAGCGTTTCAAAAATCTTCTTATCACTACTTTGAAGTTGAGGAGATATTATCTGTACGGTACAATTAAATTCTTGTGAAAAAGCATGTGAGCATACCAACATAAACAAGCAAAAAAAGGCTTTCTTCATCCTATAATAGTTCAATAATTTTAGCTACGATATCTTTAGCAACGGCTGTCTTACTTTTTAACTGATAGCTATTAATTTTATTGTTTTTATCTATAATGGTAATCTTATTCGTATCCGACTTAAACCCTGCGCCTTTATCGTTCAAAGAATTAAGAACAATAAAATCCAGACCTTTCTTTTTAATTTTGGTTTTAGCATTCTCCATCTCATCATCTGTTTCTAATGCAAAACCTATGAGGAGTTGTTTCTTTTTCTTTTGCTTTCCAAGTTCAAAAAGAATGTCACGGGTATTGGTAAGATTAAGTACTAAATTACCATCCGTTTTTTTTATTTTTTTCTTAGCAGCTTGAATAGGTTTATAATCGGCCACAGCAGCAGCGAGAATAGCTATGTCTGAGCTTGGAAAATGTTTCATACAGGCAGCATACATTTCTTCTGCCGTTTGAACATCTATACGCTTAATATTGCTATGATGGTGTGTCTCCGATGACGAACCTGAAACTAAAATCACCATGGCTCCTTTTGCGGCAAGTTCTTCAGCTAATGCAAAGCCCATTTTTCCTGAGGAGTGATTTCCTATAAATCTTACAGGGTCAATTGGCTCATACGTAGGACCAGCTGTTACAAGCGCTATGGTATCTTTTAAAGGAAGATCTTTAGTTAGTTCTCTTTCTAAAAAATCAACGATTTCCTCCGGTTCAGCCATACGTCCTTCTCCAAATAACCCGCTTGCAAGTTCGCCTGTTCCCGGGTTTATAATCTTATTACCAAATGCCTTGACAGATGTTAAATTACGTTGAGTAGATGAATGTTTCAACATATCGAGGTCCATAGCAGGTGCAATATAAACAGGACAGCGAGCGGAAAGGTAGGTTGCCAATAGTATATTATCGCAAATACCATTCGACATTTTAGCAATTGTATTGGCTGAAGCCGGAGCAATAATCATGATATCTGCCCATAACCCAAGCTCCACGTGGTTGTTCCATTGGGCGCCATTTGCTGAAGTAAATTCCGTTAAGACAGGATTTTTAGACAAGGTAGAAAGCGTTAAAGTGGTAATGAAGTCCGCTGCACAAGGAGTCATTACCACTTTAACAGAAGCGCCTGCTTTTATTAACAAACGGATCAGATGCGCGGCTTTATAAGCAGCAATACTACCTGTAACGCCTACTATAATTTTTTTGCCGCTAAGCATTATTATATGGGGATTTAAAGTTCCCCAGGGGTTTCTTTAGAAGGATTTCTAAAATAGATTTTTCCTTCTTGAAACTCTTGAACAGCTATTAGAGTGGCCTTAGGAAGACGCTCATAGTATTTAGATATTTCTATTTGCTCTCTGTTTTCAAATATCTCTTCCAGATTATCGCTTGTAGAAGCAAACTCGGAAAGTTTTCCGTTTAACTCTTCCTTCATTTCAGCAGATATTTGATTCGCTCTTTTAGAAATAATTACAAGCGTTTCGTAAATATTACCGGTTTCGGTATCAAAACCTCTTAAGTCCCTGGTAACAGTTGTTAGTGAATCTGATTTGTAGCTCATTATATTATGAATTTGGTGATTTTAATTTTCCGATTTTTTTTAATGAATCTGTATAGATGGCCTCAGCCTCTTTTAGGTTTTTACTTTTAGGAAATTGACCAATAAAAACAAGGTAGCTTTCAACAGCGGCTTTATAACGTTCTAACTGCTTTTCTTCAAAACTGTTTTTAGCAAATATATAATGTGCTTTAATGGTTAAAAACAGACACTCTTCCTTATGCTTCGTTTCAGGAAAATCTTTAATAACATTTTTAAAAGAGACAACCGCTGCTTTGTAATTTTCCATGTTATAATACAACTTCGCCGTTGAAAAAGATTTCTCCTCCAGCTTTGCCCTTAAATGATCTATTAACTCATTGCAATGGGCAATCCTGGAACTTTTTGGATATTTATCAATAAATAACTGTAATTCATTTATCGCTTTATAAGTATTCGTCTGATCAAGAGAAAACCCCGGAGAATCCAGATAGTAGCAGTAAGCACTCATAAACTGGCATTCTTCTGTATACTCACTATTAGGATAACTTTTGGTAAAACTATCAAAATGATAGCTGGCCATAGTATAATCCTCTACCCCGTAATAAGTGTATGCAAAATAATAATATACCTTTTCAGCACGCTTCGTAGCTTTATAGGCTGTCACTAAATCTTCCAGCAAAGGCAATGCTCTTACATAATCCTTCTCATTATAATACTTAATTGCCCCTTCATATTTTTTCTCAAGATCAGGAGTCTTCAGAAGTTTCTGATACTTGCTGCAGGCTGAAAGAAAAACACAAGGGATAATAATAAGTACTATATAAAGCCTTTGAATTTTAAACATCCGGCAAAGATAAAAATAATTTCATTACGAATACTATACTACTTTATTCATTTCCTTTTGGGGCCGCCTCTTTTTTGTAGTAATATACAAACTCCCGAATGTTAGGCTGAGGTACTACAACAAAACAACATCATCAATAACCTTCTCACCCGCTTCTTTATTCAACATATCTTTAATTTTTTCTTTAGCATACGACATCTCCTCCCGGAGTGCAGGCGAATTAAATATGATGAAAAGTTTACGTTCCCTGATATATAATTCCTTTGTCCGAACCGCTATTACTTTGCCCATTACCTTTTCCCAGGAACTTATGAGACGTACTTCACTCAGTTTACCTTTTAATTTATAAACCTCCAATAATTTATTAATAACCTCTTTTAAAGGTTGCTCGTTCGATTTTCTCATTTTTATCCCTTTACTATTTTGCCACCCTTAATAGTAAACAATTTAATTTTGATATGTATATCTTTAAATATTTTAATAATCCTTTCAGGGTGGGAGTCCGTTATAAATAACTGTCCGAAATTTTCCTTACTGACTAATTGCATCAATTTACTCACTCGGATTTCATCCAGCTTATCAAAAATATCATCTAACAATAAAATAGGTTTGGCCTTCTTAATTTGTTTTATCATTTCGAATTGAGCTAATTTAAGGGCAATCAAAAAAGATTTTTGTTGTCCTTGCGAACCGTATCTTTTTATAGAATAACCTTTCAGATGAAAGGTTAAATCATCTTTATGCGTGCCGGCAGTTGTATAATTTAACGCACGGTCTTTAGAAACAGTTGACTTTAACAAATTTTCGAAACCTCCCTGATGCAGATGAGATTCATAAACAATATCCACCTGCTCGGAGCTACCGGCAATAAATTCAAAGAAATGGCGAAAAACAGGAATAAACTCGCTTACAAATGCTTTTCTTTTATCATAAATTTTATTTGCCAGCTCGATTAATTGAATGTCCCATACCTCTAATGTTGAGAGATCAAAATAACGCTTTTCCGAAAATGTTTTTAATACAGCATTCCTGTGAGAAAGAACTTTGTTATAATTGATCAGATCGTCCAGATATATTTTATCATATTGAGAAATGATACTATCCATTAACTTCCTCCGCTCTTCACTTCCTTCACTTATCAGATTGCTGTCGGTCGGGGAAATCATCACCAACGGAAAGATGCCTATATGATCCGCTAAACGTTGATATTCTTTCTGATTCCTTTTAAACTGTTTTTTCTGTCCTCTTTTAACCCCGCAGTAAACATTTTCAACAATGTCATTTTTTTCGAAAACACCTTGGATAATAAAAAAAGGAACTTCATGCAAAATGTTCTGACTGTCAATAGGATTAAAATAGCTTTTGCAAAAAGAGAGGTAATGGATAGCATCCAGCAAATTGGTCTTGCCCTCTCCGTTATTTCCCACGAAACAATTCACCCCATCTGAAAAAATCAGCTCAGCCTCTTCGCAATTCTTAAAATTCAGTAAATTTATTTTCTGCAAAAACATTCGTGGGGAAACTTAAATACAAAGGAACAAAAAAGATTTTAAAATACCTTTTAATAGCAGCTTCTGTTAGATTTGGTGGCCTAATTCGAACCTGCATCATTTATAATAAGCGCAAATTCGGAATAGTATAGTATTATTAACAAAAAAAAATTATTTTTGCAATTCAAAAAAAATAAAATGGCAACTGAAACATCAAAAAACAACTTAGACATCGCAGAAACTTTTGGTCGTGCTGAAAGCTTTATTGATAAAAATAAAAAAGCATTAACTATCGCAATGGTTGTTTTAGTGGTAATTGTTGGAGGTTACTTTGCGTATACTCTTATGGTTCTCGGCCCTCAGGAAAAAGAAGCGCAAAGCCAAATGTACATGGCAGAAAAATATTTCGAAAAAGATTCTTTAAAGAAAGCTGTTGACGGAGACGGAAATTTTCTGGGGTTCAAACAAATTATAGAAGAGTATGGCATAACTAAATCAGCTAACATGGCTCATTATTATTTAGGTATATCGTATTTAAAACTTGGAAAATATGAATTGGCTGTTGAAGAATTGGAAAACTTTGATGGTGATGATCAGGTTGTAAAACCTATTGCTATTGGTGCCCTTGGCGATGCATATGCTGAATTAAAACAAACAGATAAAGCCATCAGTCATTATTTAAAAGCATCTAAAGAAGCGGATAACAAATTCATTTCTCCTGTTTATTTAATGAAAGCAGGCCTTGGCTACGAACAATTAAATAAATATGCTGACGCTGCTGAAGTATACAGCCAGATAAAGAAAGACTATTCCGATACGAATGAAGGCCGTGAAGCAGATAAATATATTGCTCGTGCTAAAGCCATGATTCAATAATTCAATTCGTTGATTTACTAAGATTAACGAATCAACGATTTTTCAAATCAACGAATTAAAATGGCCTCAGCCCTAAAAAATCTTTCTTCCTTTTCTATTGAAGGCATTCCAAATGGTGCAAAAGGAATGAAATTCGGAATCGTTGTTTCTGAATGGAATACAGAAATTACTGAAGCATTATACCAGGGAGCAATAAACACTTTGATGAATTATGGTGCCGCCAACAAAAACATTATTAGAAAAAATGTTCCGGGCAGCTATGAACTGACATTAGGTGCACAATACTTCACTGAATATACTAAGGTGGATGTTGTTATTTGTTTAGGCTGCGTGATACAAGGTGAAACCCGTCACTTTGATTTTATCTGCAATGCTGTGGCAAATGGTCTTACCAATCTATCAATAAAATACAACACGCCCATTATTTTCGGGGTACTAACACCCAATACCCTACAACAAGCAAAAGATCGTTCCGGTGGAAAGCATGGAAACAAAGGCGATGAAGCAGCTATCACAGCGATTAAAATGGTGGCTTTGAAAAAGGAATTCACGAAGAAATAAATCTATACATTTTTTAATAAGGGATTTTCATTTACGACAAATCTTATATCATAGCAGTTTAGCTATATATAATTTGCAAAGTGAGACAACTAGTTTTGGTTCTTCTTTAACTTTTTAACCCTTTTAAGAGTTAATAAGTTCATAGGATTATTACCGAGACCCGTTATGTTTTTTTGATAAAAGCGGACCACCTGGTCGTAATACAAAGGCACAATCGGAGCCTCTTTTAATATAATATTTTCCATCTTCTGGTAAATGGCATATCTTTTTTTGTCCTCTTTTTCCGCTTGTGACTTATCGTACAAATGGTCATAAATAGCATTACTGAAATGCGTGTAATTAGGTCCAACCGGTGAAAAATTAGGACTATAAAATAAGGCCAGATAGTTTTCTGCATCTGGATAATCTGCGATCCAAGAACCTCTGAAAAAATTCACCTTTGATCGTGCCACCATTTCACGCAATGTTCCTGCAGGATTTACATCCAACTTTATTTTTATCCCTATTTGCGACAATTGACTTTGCATAAACTCACATAGATCCAAATAAGACCCAGTCGTATTAAGTGTTATTTCAGGTAATCCCTCCCCATTTGGAAAACCTGCATCAATGAGCATCTTCTTTGCTTTCGCCGGATCATATGTATATCCTTTTACAATATCTTCATTATAAGAAGGCAATCCTTTGGGGACAATACCGGCAAAAGCAGGAGTTCCTAAATTATTTCTCAAATACGTAATCATCTTTCTCCTGTCAAAACCATAATTGATAGCCTGACGAATGGCCCTTAATCTCAAGGGACTGTCCTTAACAATTGGATTATTTGGATCAACAAGAATACCCAGGTATTCTGTATTTAAATAAGGTTGAGCATCCATATTCAATCTATCCTGATACTTTGGCTGTAATTTCCCATGCTTGGTAATTAATTCATCCTTGTAAGAAACATCAATACCGGATATAAAGTCCAGGTGTTTTTGAATAAACTCCATGAAGACAGTTTGCTTATCCGGGAGGAACGATACTGCAACAGCATCCAGATAGGGTAATTTATTTGCACCGTCGGTCTCAAAATAATTTTCATTTTTCATGAGGATCAGATTGCTGCCTTCCTTCCATATAGATAATTTGAAAGGGCCTGTTCCAATAGGATGATTGCGAAAATCCTTACCATAATTTTCTACAATCTCAATAGGAACAACAGAGCAATATTGCATGGTTAAAAGACCAAGGAAAGGAGGAAATGCTTTTTCTAAACTGATGATAAAAGTAGAATCGTTTGCTGCTTCAAATCCAAAAAAATTGTTTTTGGCTGATTTGGAAAGGCTACTAAACAACCATTCTCCAGGAGACGATACATGGCGGTCGATAATTCGAAAAAAACTATATTCAAAATCCTTGGCAATTACGCGTCGCCCTTTTCCATTGTGAAATAATTCATGGTCGTGAAAATAAACATCATTACGCAAATGAAAAGTGTAGGTAAGTCCATCATTTGAAATCTCCCACTTTTTAGCAATACAAGGCTCCACCTCCATCTTGTCGTTCATCTGAACCAGACCGTTGAAAATTTGATTAACAGCCCATATATTGGCCTGATCTCTGGCAAAAGCCGGATCTAAAGAAGAAATGCCTGATGACTCGTTGTATCGAAAGACCGTTTTATTAAGAGAGGCGCTCGACTGTTTTTTGGAACCGCAAGAGACCAATAGAAATAAGCAAGCAATTAAGAGACAACTATTTTTAATCATTCGATTTTATTTTACCACAAACAAAAATAAAAACAAAACTGTACCAACAAGAAGGTTTACGAAATAAAATATAGAGATGATATACTCTTCCTTCATCAGCAGTCTTGATAATAACACAATAAATAGTACTTTTGTTGTAATGGAAGCAAGAAAAAAAGTAGCCTTTTATACCTTGGGTTGTAAACTCAACTTTTCTGAAACATCCACTATTGCCCGTACTTTCATTGAAAACGGTTACAAAAAAGTAGATTTCGAACAACCTTCCGATATATATGTTATCAATACTTGTTCTGTCACAGAAAATGCCGACAAAGAATGCAAAAAAATTGTTCGTAAAGCTTTAAAAAGTGCTCCCAATGCATATGTTGTGGTGGTGGGTTGTTACGCACAACTAAAACCTGAAGAAATTGCAAAAATAGAAGGTGTTGATCTTGTGCTGGGTGCTTCAGAAAAATTTAAACTGCTTGATTATTTAGATCATATAGAAAAAAAAGGATTAGCCGAAATATTTTCCTGTGACATCAACGATGTTAACCAATATGAATCAGCCTTTTCAATTGGCGATCGGACCCGGGCTTTCTTAAAGGCTCAGGATGGATGCGATTACAGTTGCTCTTATTGTACGATCCCGTTAGCACGTGGTAAAAGCAGAAGCGACACTATAGAAAATGTGATTAAAAATGCTGAAAAAATTGCGGGTACCGGTGTAAAAGAAATTGTACTTACGGGTGTTAATCTGGGTGATTTCGGTATTAATGGTAAAGAAGAAAGCTTCCTGGAGCTTGTTAAAGCGCTTGACTCTGTTGAATCCATCGAGCGATTTCGCATCTCTTCTATAGAACCAAATCTATTAAAGGATGAAGTGATTGAATTTGTGGCTTCCTCAAAACGTTTCGTACAACATTTTCACATTCCGCTTCAATCCGGGTCTGACAAGATTTTGAAATTAATGCGCAGACGTTATTTAAGTGAATTGTATCTAAATAGAATAGAAAAAATAAAAACATTAATGCCGGATTGTTGTATTGGTGTTGATGTTATTGTTGGTTTTCCGGGTGAAACAGAAGACGATTTTATAGAAACGTATAATTTTTTAAATGCCCTGCCTGTCTCCTACCTCCATGTATTTACTTATTCAGAACGCCCAAACACCGATGCGCTAGAAATTAAAGAAATAGTGCCTGTAACTGAACGACAAAGAAGAAACAAAATGTTGCGTATTTTATCCGAAAAGAAGAAACGCTTTTTTTATGAGCAAAATATAGGAACAGCAAGAACCGTATTATTTGAATCGGACAACAATGACGGAAGTATAAACGGCTTTACCGAAAACTATGTGAAAGTAAAAGTTCCTTTTGATGCTCTTTTAATCAACAAGATGAAAACTGTAACCCTCACTGCAATTGATGCCGACGGTGAAATGCTGGTATTGCAGGAAAATTTAGAAAAAGCTCTTTGTTGTTAGTACGACCTACCCTTTAGTCGACTCTCTCTGTTAAGTCTAAAAATATTTGGAATTTAAAAAAATATTTTTTAAATTTGATTAAATTTTAATCTTATTATAGATTATATAGTAATCAAAGAAATATGTATTTCCAAACCAACATGCAGTTTTTACGGAAACGTAAAAAGATCTCACAGGAACAGATGGCGACAGATTTAAATGTCAATCGCTCCTCCATCAATAATTACGAGCATGGCTATGCAGAGCCCAGTCTTGACATGCTGCCTTTCTTCTCTAAATATTACAGGCTATCAATAGATACGTTGATCAATATTGATCTTACCAAACTCTCTGAAAGCCAGATGTTGGAATTGGAATCAGGACATGATACTTATACAAAAGGAACGAAACTACGTGTGTTGGTAAGTACTGTAAACAATGAGGACAGGGAAAACATTGAATTGGTTCCAATGAGAGCCAGAGCCGGTTATACCGCCGGCTATAATGATCCGGAATATATTCAGTCGCTTCCTACTTTTCAATTGCCATTTTTATCGAGAGAAAGAAAATACCGAACATTTCAGATTAACGGGGATTCGATGTTGCCTATTCCTGACAAATCTTATATAACTACTGAGTATGTGGATGACTGGAACGCTGTAAAAGACGGTCAGGCCTACATTATTCTTACTGTTGACGACGGTGTTGTTTTTAAAGTAGCCTACAATCAGATAAGAACCAAAAAGAAATTATTGCTAAAATCCCTGAATACTGCTTACGATCCTTATGAAGTCGATGTAAACGAAATTAAAGAAATTTGGAAATTTGTTAATTACATTAGTAGTGAATTGCCGGAAGCCCTTACACCACAAGAAGAACTCGCATCTTCAGTAGCCAACTTGCATGGAGAAATCAACAAATTAAGAATTGCCATGAAGAAGAAATAGATATCGTTTTAGTATGTTCAAATAGTTTTAGCAAAAAAATGCAGGATAAATTCCTGCATTTTTTTATACCTTCAATTTAATTTACTTATTGGCAATCAACACTAGATCAATTTCAAATTCATCCTTTATCATCTTATCTCCTAAATTACTAAAGAAGTTTCCTGAACCATATTTAATATCAAATTTTGTTCTGTCAACAATGATCTTTGCACTTGCGACAAATGTTTCTTCATTATTTTCAATTAAAGCAGAAAATTCTATCTCGTTACTAATTCCTTTGATGATTAAAATCCCTTTTATGTTAACCTTCGTATCTGTTTTTGTGACAACAGAACCAATGTTAAAACTAGCTGTGGGAAATTCTACAGTATTAAAGAAATCTGCTGATTTTAAATGACCGACAAGCATTTCGTTATAGGTTTTATCCTCAAGATCCGCACTTGTTAATGAGTTCATATCTATTTCGAAAGCTCCTGACTTTATAGCATTTCCCTCCAGAGTTAAGATTGCTGATTTTAATGCAATATTACCAAAATGTTTTCCAATTACTTTGTTCCCTGTCCAGTTTAAAGTACTTTTTAAAGTATTTACTTTCAGGTTGGTCAATGTTTGTGTTTCCATTATATATCGTTTTTGTTTATACAAATATATGTATATACATTTAATATACCTACATTTATTTTGATTCTTTTTTTGTTAAACAAAATACGATAAAACCCTCTCTTATTATTACAGAAATTTCTATTCCCGAAAAAGATGGTATTCAAATTCTGAAGGAAATTAAAAACGATGTCGAGTTAAATGATATATCAGTAGTAATATTTACTAATTCATGCTCACATGTCGATATTGAGTTGGCAACCGAAAATGATTGCGATGGCTACTATTTAAAAGGAGATATAGAAGATTTTACAGATGCGATAAAAGAAATATTGGTATCAATGAAGATAGATGAATTATCTATTTCCTGATTTCTTATCTCTTTCTTTAATGTAAAACTTAGATGCTATTAAAAAGTAATTACTTATACTTCCTCTTCAGCCAGTTGCAATTGTTTGATAGTTAAATCAAAGCCTTTGCCCATACTGATCATCAGATGTTTATCCTGAATCCATTCGTGTACATCTTTATTCTCACGTAAAAGTTGAATAAGATCGCTCACAACCGCCATGCCTCTAACATTGTTCATCACCTTACCATTTTGCATTTCAAGGTTAAACGTGTGGGCTATTTTAGCACTAACGCCAGTAGCATCGAATTCATGTTTATACAACTGGAATGTTTGATCCTCTTTGTCTGCTTTTTTCAATAACAAACGGATTAGTGGAATGTACTTTTTCCATAATTGCAGGTATTTACCTTCGTCTTTCATAGTATGTTTTTTATTTAAATTTGGTGCAGTATCTAAATGCTCCTATTTCAAGAGATTTTATTCAACAATTCAATTGTATCAGGAAGGATGGTTCTATTGTTATTGTGCCAAAGGTCGGCAAAAAAAACGAATCTTTTCTATATTTCCTTTAAATTCCTTTTCGAGTTAAGGTAATTTGAATCCAGAATAAACAGAAAGGTTACAAAATGGAATAGCTTTCTGTTACAATCAATCGATCATCTATTAATTCATTGAAGACTCCGTCAAACCCTCTATTTCCCTGACATAATCAAAGCGAATATCTTCATGTAATTTTGCCAAAGCCATCTTTATTTTCTTAATTTGCATTTGATACAAATTCGCAAGAACTAAACTGGTGTTTATAGGAATACCGGATTTTTTAAGCTTTTTGCAAAAATGAATTCGTACTTCCAGTTCTGTTTCCTTAATACCTGAATACCGAATGTATTTGTTAGCTATTTTAAGAATTTTTCGAAGACTCTTTTTAGTTAAGTACAAATTCGGTTTAGGTAACTCCTTAAATTGCTCATCTATCTCCCCTTTTATATTGTCTATATATCCTTGCTCATCATTAGCCTCAAAAAGAAGGTACGACAATAACTCTTTATTATCTTTTTTGTATTTCGCAATCCGCATACACAATTCCAATACCTGTGCAGGCTCGAGTGTGTTTAATTCTTTTTTTACTTCGTTGAGGGTGGATGCTTTCATGAATAGCATTTTATATGCTGTGTAAGATCGTGATTTAAAACGCAAGTATCAATAAATCCTGTTTGGAAGAGTTTGAAGAATTACCAAACGAAAAACCCAAGAATAAATTACAAATCAAACTCTTCAACAACTTTTACTTCGCCTGGCAAAAGGTTATCAAGATAAATATTTCCTATTCGGACTCTTATCAATCTTAACACAGGGAAACCCACTACGGCACACATTTTTCGTACCTGGCGAAATTTGCCTTCATTCAGAATAACCGAAACCCATGAAGTCGGCCCATGACGATCGTCCCTTATTTTTCTTGAACGCGGAGGAAACGAAGGAGTACTATCTAAACGAAAAGCCTTGCAAGGCAAAGTTTGATACTTTCCGGTTTCAATACCTATTTCAACTCCCTGCTGCAAAAGGGTAACAGCTTCGTCACTAATGAAGCCATCTACTTGGGCATAATATTCTTTTTCAACTTTTCTGCTTCTTACGTATTCGCTCATTCTGCCATCCTGAGTAAGTAACAATAAACCTTCGCTTTTTTCATCAAGCCTTCCAATTGCCATAACTCCATCAGGGAAATCATACAATTCTCCCAACATTTTTTTCCTTGGCAATTCACACACAAACTGGCTCATATAGCCAAACGGCTTATGAATAAGATAATTCATGAAATAACACTTATTTAGTGAATCATTTATCGACGTTCAATAATTTATAACTAAAACATCCTTTCAATCACCATAGCACTTGCCCCACCACCACCGTTGCAAATTCCAGCAGCACCTATTTTTGCATTGTTTTGTTTCAATACATGAATAAGGGTAACAACAATACGTGATCCTGAACTTCCCAGTGGATGCCCCAAAGACACAGCACCTCCATTCACATTCACTTTTGCAGGATCCAGTTTTAGTTCCCGGTTATTGGCAATGGCTACAACAGAAAACGCTTCATTGATTTCATAATATTCTATATCCGAAGCTTTCAAACCTGCCTTTGCTATTGCTTTTGGCAATGCCTCGACAGGAGCGGTTGTAAATTGTTCCGGTGCTTTTTGTGCATCTGCAAAACTTAAAATTCTGGCCAGGGGCTGAAGGCCTAGCTCTTTCATTTTTTCCCCGCTTATCAGAACAAGAGCAGATGCGCCATCATTTAAGGTAGACGCATTCGCTGCTGTAACAGTACCATCTTTTTGAAAGACAGGTTTTAATTCACGAACCTTATCAAAATTTATTTTTTTAAATTCTTCATCTTCAGAAACAAGAATGGGATCTTTCCCTCTTTGAGGAATACTTATTGGAACAATTTCGTCCTTAAACACCCCTTTGGCCCATGCTTCCGAAGAACGCTTGTAAGATTCAATGGCGTATGTATCCTGATCTTCACGGGAAATGTTACAATTAACAGCACAAAGTTCTGCTGCATTACCCATATGGAAATCGTTATAGACATCCCATAAACCGTCTTTGACAATACCATCCGTTATCTGCCCATGCCCAAGGCGATAGCCGTTGCGAGCTTTCTCTAAATAATAGGGTACATTGCTCATGCTTTCCATACCACCGGCAACAACAATATCATTATCGCCAAGCATAATAGATTGGGCAGCCAGCATAATGGCTTTCATACCTGATGCACATACTTTATTTACTGTTGTACCCGGAGTTGTATTGGGAAGCCCGGCAAATATAGAGGCTTGTGTTACCGGTGCCTGACCAATATTGGCTGACAATACATTTCCCATATATACTTCCTGAATCATTTCCGGTTTTATGTTAGCTTTTTCAACAGCAGCCTTAATTGCAATAGCACCTAATTGTGTTGCAGACATAGAAGATAAAGTGCCACCGAAACTTCCTATTGGCGTCCGGACTGCTGATATAATATATACTTTTTTCATAGTTTTGTTTTTAAGTGTTTGGGCTGAGGTTACGAATTTAGCTATTAAAAATAAAAAACAGAAATGTTTGTATTTCGCATTATTAATCCTCCAAAAAATATATATTTGTTTCAATTTAAAACAAACACTAATTAACCATTTAATTTTTTTCAATCATGACAATCCGATTAGGGGACGAAGCTCCCAATTTCAATGCCGAAACAACAGAAGGTCCTATAAATTTCCATGAATGGATTGGAGATGGCTGGGCTATTTTATTTTCTCATCCTGCAGATTATACACCTGTTTGTACTACAGAACTTGGAATGGCAGCTAAATACAAAGCTGAATTTGACAAACGTAATGTTAAAATGATTGCCGTTAGTGTAGATGGCGTTGCTTCACATAAAAGCTGGATCAATGATATCAATGAAACACAAAATACTACGGTAAATTTCCCAATCATTGGTGATGAAGAAAAAAAGGTAAGCACGCTCTATGATATGATTCATCCGAATGCCAATAATAACCTTACTGTGCGGTCTGTATTTATTATTGGGCCTGATAAGAAAGTAAAACTAATGATTATCTATCCTGCTTCTACTGGAAGAAATTTTGACGAGTTATTGCGCGTTATTGACTCCTTACAGTTAACAGCTGTTTATAGTGTTGCCACACCTGCTAATTGGAAAAATGGTCAGGATTGTGTCATAGCTCCTGCAATTACCGATGATCAGATTCCTGCTAAATTCCCTAAAGGGTACACGAAAATTAAACCTTATTTAAGGATGACACCACAGCCAAACCTGAATTAAAAATCTCTTAAAAGTTTTAATTGCTTCATCCCCTGATTCCCCCATAATTTGGTGGGATCAGGATTTTGGTATTCAAACTGCCTATCTCTAAAGCAAGGATTATTTAATATTTAATTATTTTATGTATGTATGATTTATTGGCCATAGATAATTTAAGCAAATAAATGCCATTATTCATCCGGCTTAGCTCATTAATTTCCATGTAGTTTATCTTATTGGCTGAAACATCCTTCTCAGAAATTAATAATCGCTTTCCAATCGCATCGTAAATTTCAATAACGATTTTATCGCCTCCTTGGGAATAAAAGCTAAATTTCAAATCATTAAAAAAAGGATTGGGATAGATCTGAAGAGATTCTATATTCTTCCCGGCAGTCAACATAGTATTGGCAACAACAAAATTAGGAATTCCGAATCCTGTGAGGCTGTCAGGGGTATTGTAATGGTCACAACTTTTCTCTATTAAATGTAATATCTCCATATTTGTTAAACTTGGATTACCTTGCCACAGACAAGCTGCCATTCCTGCAATTATGGGACAAGCAAACGAGGTACCATTTCCTAACAACGTTCCTCCATTAGAAGAAGCCAACACCGTATTTACTCCCTGTGCTGCAACATTTGGTTTTATCCTCCTGTCGTACGAAGGACCAACTGAACTAAAAACTGCACGAACTTTATTTGCATCAACAGCGCCAACAGCCATTACGCTATCGCCATCTGCCGGAGCAAGTATATAATGCCACGGGTTGTTTCCTTCGTTACCTGCACTTACTATTACTAATATTCCTTTGGCAGCAGCCTTGTCTGCAGCAATGGTAATGGGTGTAGTATTCCCATTCATATCAGCATACGTATGATTCTGAGCAGAATTATCGAAGGTGTTGTATCCCAAAGAAGAACTAATGATATCTACTCCCACGCTGTCTGCAAACTCAGCTGCTGCAGCCCAGTTATACTCTTCGCTTAAAGATTCGGAGGCTACAACTTCGGTTCTTAATAACCAAAAAGATGCTTTGGGCGCTGTTCCGACCAATTGTCCGGGAAGGTTAGCAGCAATGACCGATAACGTCATCATACCATGTGCATCATCTTCATAAACACTACTGTTGCCGGTAGCAAAATCCCATGTACCTAAAATTTGATTATTAAGCCTCAGACTATCAAATGCAGCAAGGGTATTTACATTATAAAATCCGGCATCAAGCATAGCAATAATTTTCCCCTCACCGGTTAAACCCATATTATGAAGGGAATCTCCTGAAATCATGTTAATTTGATTAAAAGAAGGTCCGTAATTATAATTTGCAGTTTTGTTATAACTCGATAATTCTCCAGCTTCAAAAGGAATAAAAGATTCTTTAGAAAACTTTGAAGAACTGCTTGATATAATTGGAGTGTCTTCTAAAGGCTTCACCGCTATAACAAAAGACAACGCTTTAATAGCCTCAATGGTGGATGTATTTTCGCTTGTTATAACAACTCCATTAATCCACTTAGAAGTGTTTATAATCTTCGCCCCTGTTTTTTTAATTCCTGCTAAATATGCAGGGCTAACAGGTACATCACTTGAATCGATTTTGATTCCCTGTGCAGCTCTTCTTTCAAGAGATTTTTGCGACAAAAAAATATGGGCATTTTCAAGTGAATAAGGGGAATTATTTTTATCAGAAAACTGCACCCAATAATGAACAGCTTGTGCTTGTGCCGGAACATATAAAAAAGACTGAACAAGAATAAAAAAAACAAACACTTTTTTACCCATCTTAAGGAGTATATGATTTGAATTTACAAGTGCTAACATTAGCTTTTGTTATGTCTCCTGATGGCAATGTTTCTAAATGAATATACTCCTTATATATCAAGCCAACATGTTTTGCATATTTCTCTATTGAGTAATTTTTCTCAATTAAATTTAATTCATCAATTTGTGTTACAGTAAGCGTTGAATCAAACTTAATCCCGTTAATCGTTGCAGATTCATTTACTTTGGTATATTCATATTCCCACTTAGGCTGGGTTGTAAAACTATTGCCAAACCATGTTTTATTCAGACTTACAGGAAACACAAGTTTAATATAGCGTTGATTGTCTTCAACTCTTTCCGCTACAGTATTTGTAAGTGTTGATGTACAAACATTCATAATGGTCCATACCGTAGTGTCATTATTCCTTCTGTAACGTTCTATTCGTTGAGTCGGACGATTGGTATTGTCGGAAAAAACAGATTCTATATATTCCTTTATTTGAAAATGAGTCGTTTCATTAACGTCTACCTTAGTATCTTTAAAAACAGAATCAAAATCGTAAATTATAGTGTGACCTATATTTACTGGAAAATATTCATATCCCATAGGAATTGGAGCGCTAACATTTTCTTGTTTGCAGGCAAAAAGAAATACTGAAAAACAAAAAAAGAGTATACCGGTTTTCATCCGTAAATAATTAAGTAGATTAACCTAAAATGATATTCCTTTCAATAAAGCCACCACCAATAAGATCATTTCCTTCATAAAAAACGGCAGATTGTCCCGGTGCTACTGCTGAAACTTTGTCAAAAAAATCAACTCGTATGCGATTACCTTCCTGTTTTAAATTACTTAAGGTTCCGGGATCTTTATACCTTATTTTTGTTAATGCTTCCATATCATCCGGTATAGATGCGTATTTAACAAGATTCACATTGCGAACCCACATTTCCTGACGTTCTAAATCTTCTGCCTGCCCTAAAACAACTGTATTTGTTTCAGGTATTATATTCGTTACATACAAAGGAGACCCTACTGCTATTTCTAAGCCCTTTCTCTGACCAATTGTATAAAAAGGATAGCCTTTGTGCCTGCCAATAATTTTTCCAGCAGGAGTTATAAAATTACCATCCGCTAATTTTTCTTCAAGCCCCTCTACTCTATGTTTTAAAAAGGATCTGTAATCATTATCGGGAACAAAGCAAATTTCATAACTCTCACTTTTATTAGCTAACTCATGCAAACCCATATCACGGGCCATTTGTTTGATTTCTCTTTTATGAAATTTGCCTAAAGGAAAATGTGTTCTGTTTAAGCTTTCCTGCGTTAAACCCCATAACACATAAGATTGATCTTTGTTATCGTCAAGTCCTTTAGAAACAACATGCCTTTCGTTTTCTAATCGAACACTGGCATAATGACCGGTGGCAATAAATTCACAATCAAGCATTTTTACCCGTTTCAATAATGCTTCCCACTTAATATGCGTATTGCACAATACACAAGGATTTGGTGTTCTTCCAGCAAGATATTCATCTACAAAATTGTCGATAACAAAACTCCCAAATTCTTCACGAATATCAAGGATCATGTGAGGAAACCCTAATGAAACTGCAATAGAACGTGCATCGTTTATAGAATCCAAACTGCAACAGCCCGTTTCTTTTTTCGATGCACCTGATGAAGCATAATCCCATGTTTTCATGGTTATTCCAATTACTTCATATCCTTCCTCGTGCAACATTATGGCAGCTACAGAACTATCTATCCCACCACTCATTGCTACCAATATTCTTCCGTGCTTGCTCATTATCTTTATTGTTATTCTTTAATCGATTGCGGTATCGGTTCGTCTTTAACCGGAGGTTTGTTCGTTTTTATAACTCGTCCATTTTTATAGATCTCCTCATATTCATCCCCCCCCGATTCTTTATACGATTTCCATTTTCCATCTTTCAACCCATTTTGATAATTCCCTTCCATTCTCATCTTTCCATTCGAAAAGTAATATTTAGTCCATCCATGTAAAGCACCATCTAAATTAGCTCCCTCAAACTGAAGTTGTCCGTCACCAAAATATTGTTTCCAAATTCCATTTTTTTTGTCATTTTTCCATTCTGCTTCTTCCACCGGTTTGCCATTTTCAAAATATGATTTCCACAATCCCTCTTTAACTCCACTTTTATAAAACTCCTCAGAAACAAGCACTCCCTGTTCATTGTTGAATTTCCACAAGCTATCCTTTTTTCCTTCAATGTAAGGTCCGAAAGCTTTCAGTTTTCCATCCGGATAATAGCTGTAAAAACTACATTTTTTTCCTTGATTATAATAGGTGGCGGTAGCCTCCAGTTTTCCATCCGGATAATAAAACTTAAACAATCCTGTTTTGTGGTTATCCTTATATATTCCTTCGGAACGAACATTCGTCCCATTATCAAACGGCTTCTTCCACAGACCCTGTTTCAATCCTTTACTATCTGTCTTGTTGATATTAGTAGAATCAACTTTTACATTTTGAGCAAGATTATAAGACGACAAAAAAATTGTCATTATGATAGCTATATGAAGCACTTTTGATTTTTCCATGATTTTATTAAAGAGATACGAAGATACAAAAAAATGGTTTTAGTTCAATCTTTTAGCTTCCGTTATTCCTGAGCTTAATATATAGATTCTGAATTCCATTGACCATCGTTTCCCAACTATATTTTTTCTTTTCGATGGCCGAGTTTTGCGAATATTCCTCTTCTCTGGCATTGTCATAAAAATCAATAAAGGCCTGAGCAATTTCTTCAGGTTTTTTATTCACAACATACCCTACTTTTTTATCCGAAATAATCTCTGCTAAACCACCTACATTTGTTACAAGCATAGGTCTTTCAAAATTATAAGCAATTTGGGTAACCCCACTTTGAGTGGCTGTATGATAAGGTTGTGCGATGATATCCGCTGCACAGAAATAATACTTCACCTCTTCCTTTGGGATGTAACTGGTTTTCAAAATCACATTATTCTGAATCTGGTATTTTTCAATTAAAGCATGATACATAGCGGCATCTTCATAAAACTCTCCGGCAATAATTAATTTTATTCCTTTTGACTTGATAGCCTCATCAGACATAGCTTCCAATAAAAGATCAAGTCCTTTATACTGACGAATGAAACCGAAAAATAAAATGTGTTTGTCCGAAGAAGACAATTTCAAAAAGTCCAGAGCTTCTTGTTTACTTACTTTTGCACCAAAAATATCATAGATAGGATGCGGTATAAAAGCAGTATTTTCATTCTTAGTAAATTTTTTCAAATCGACTAGTATAGATTTAGACATGGCTAAAAATCCATCACATGCTTTAATAAAATAATTTGTTAAAATTTTATCCCCCGGTCTTTTCTCGTGAGGCAATATATTGTCAGTAATTGCAATAACCTTGATGTTGCTCTTATATTTAATGAGTCGGGCTATTGTGCCTAAGCAAGGTGCCATAAACGGCAACCAATAACGAATAATAACATAATCCGGTTTTTGTTTTCGAATCCTTTTAGCAGCCAGAAACCAGCTGACTGGATTAATAGAATTGATACCTATATAAATTTTAATATCCGGAGGTGCATCACCGGTATCAAACTGGGTAGAACCGGGAAATAAGAAGTCAGGATATTGAAGAGAAAAAGAAATCAATTCACTTTCTATACCTTGTTGATTAAAAGCACGACACAAAGCTTCATTAAAATTGGCAATGCCACCGCGTAAAGGAAATGCCGGACCGACAATGATATTTTTCAAAATAAAAATACAATTTGAAAATTGATTGATTGATTACTTTTCTCCATCGCAAATTTTCAAATAAAAGGATTAAATATTCGTCTTTTTCTCGATCTGATAATTGTTGCGATCGAATGAGTTTCTTGCAATCATCTCTGACATAAAGCCGGTTAAAAATAATTGTGTTCCCATAATCATTGCTAATATACCAAAGTAAAATAAAGGTCTTTCGGTCATCTTATACTCCATCCATATAAACTTAGCAAATGTAAGATAAGTGGCTATACAGAATCCTATTGCAAAACTTACCACACCTAAAGAACCAAAAAGATGCATGGGTCTTTTACCAAAACGAGATACAAATGTTATGGATAAAAGGTCTAAAAAGCCATTAATAAAGCGTTCCCAGCCGAATTTAGTAGTACCATATTTTCGTGCTCTGTGTTCAACTACCTTCTCTCCTATTTTCTTAAAACCTGCCCATTTAGCAATAACAGGGATGTATCGATGCATTTCACCACGGACTTCGATATTCTTAACAACATCAAACCGATACGCTTTTAATCCGCAATTAAAATCGTGAAGATTATTAATACCTGACATTTTTCTCGTTGCCCAATTAAATAATTTGGTTGGGATTGTTTTAGAAAGCGGATCATGTCGTTTCATTTTCCAGCCCGACACCAGATCATACTCCTCTTCTTTAATCATTTTAAACAAAGCCGGTATTTCATCCGGACTATCCTGCAAATCGGCATCCATCGTAAATACTACTTCACCAAGACATACGTCAAATCCTACATTCAAAGCAGCAGATTTCCCATAATTTCGCCTGAACTTTAAACCTTTAATATTAGAATTAACTTTGGACAATTGCTCTATAATTTTCCAGGATTTATCGGAGCTGCCATCGTCAATAAATAAAATCTCATAAGAAAAGTGATTCGCATCCATTACCCGAACCAGCCATTCGGACAACTCCGGCAAAGACTCTTCTTCATTATATAAAGGAATTACTACTGAAATATCCATTAAAATATTAATTATTAAAATTATCTTTTGATGAATTTAAATTACCATCTAATGAATCTTCCTTTCTCTTCATAAAGATGGAAATAAAAAGAGAAAAAATAAAACCGGCAAAAGTGTATTGAATGATCGTTGTTACCAGAATAATAAACGGAGCAAATTTTCTTGAATAATACATCCCTGTGTCAATTTGATCCTGAGGATAATTTTGGTCAATCATAGATTGCTCTGTTTGATCCAATATAGTTATTATAACGCTTGAATCAACAAACTTAATGTATATATAATAAGCAAAACCGAATATTATAGAGCCGAACAAAGGAATGAGCGTACCTAAATATAAGGATTTTCTATAAGAAATAACTCCCCCCAGTTTATTATCTCTAAAATTCCGTATTCCAAAAACAATAGCCCCAATAGCAACTACATAATAAACAAGATCCTGAACCTTGAATTCTCCTTTTCCTAAAACATAAAAAATAAGCGAAATAATAACAAGGGATATCCCCAGAAGAGCCCCGTAATTCATGGATGCTATTAAAACTGAAGGTAGTTTTGTTTCTTGTTCGACCATTTAAATAGGTATAAAATTCGTGCAAATGTAAATAAAAATATACGTATTCAAGACATTTGTAAAATCAGAACAAAAGGCAAAAACACAATACCATACTATAAAATAGTTTTAATTATTGGCAATCTTTTATATCTTTGCCTCGGGTAAGTCTTATACGACCAGCTCCTGTTGAACTCCCCCAGATTCGGAAGGAAGCAAGGGTAAACAGTTGAGCGGTGCGATGTAAGTAGCTTACCCATTTTTTTTCTTCAGTCCTTCTTTAAGCAGCAGAATACTTTTTTTCGTTAACCACCATACTTATTGCTATTTGTAGAGGCATTATAATTGCTTCTTTGATACCTATTATAGCTTCTTATGATTATTAAACTCTATCCTGAAAACCCCAATCCTCGCCATCTCCGTCAAATAATAGACACATTAAAAAATGGTGGAGTCATTATTTATCCAACCGATACTATTTATGGAATTGGCTGCGATATTTTCAATCCAAAAGCTATTGAAAGAATTTGTACGATTAAAGGCGTTAAACTCGAAAAACTGAATCCGTCTTTTATCTTTAATGACCTGAGTCATATTTCTGATTACACTACCCCTATTGATAACTCTGTCTTTAAATTAATGAAAAAAGTGTTACCGGGTCCTTTTACTTTCATTTTGAATGGAAACACTAATATTCCTAAAATTTTCAAAAGTAAAAAGAAAACAATTGGCATAAGGATTCCTGATAACGAAATAATTCAGGCTATTGTAAAAGAAAATGGGAATCCATTAATGTCTATATCTGTTCATGATGACGATGAAATAATCGAATATACAACCGACCCTGAACTTATTCATGAAAAATTTAAAGATCTGGTAGATATTGTAATTGATGGCGGTTATGGAGACAACCAACCTTCTACAATCATTGATTGTTCCGGAGACGAGCCTTTTATTTCCAGACAAGGAAAAGGAATCCTGGAAGATGTTATTTAAAATTTTTCTTGTTTTTGTGTAACTTTTCCTAAGTTTTTAAAGTATACTATGTGAATGATTTAAAAACTTACATTCTTATTCACATCTTATGATGAAAACTTACAAAACTATTCACCCAGTATTTATTCGCTTTTTTATAGTAAGTATGGTCTTACTTTCGCAAATCCTTTATGCTGGCAATGACCCTGAAAATGATTCTAAAAGTTCATTTGCTTCAAGTCCTATTATCAATTTCTTAACAAATAATTTCATTGTTAATGGTATTCATGAATTTAAGATCAGGGAAAAATCAAATTTCAACACATCATACTTACCAAGTTATTATGGCGATGATAATACATGTGAACCCAAAAAAGTATTGATCATTGTATATGATGTTTTGGGAAGAGAAGCCTATACCAAAGCTGTTATAGAAGACCAATGTATTATATTTTTACATGAACTTGAGGGCAAATTAGATTCTGGTGTTTATATGATAATAGGATCTTCTGATCAAAAATTATATAAGCAAAAATTAGCTGTTAAATAATTAATTCCTGTTAATTTATTTTTTCGTACATTTCTTATAAGCAGCACCGATATTTTCAATGAGATCTGAAGCAATAATACTTTGTATGCTTTGTTTTTCTAAAGCAATGTCTCCACTAAGTCCATGTAAATAAACACCTAAAAGACTTGCTTCTATTGGTGTATAATTTTGTGCCAGCAAGGAAAGAATAATACCTGTTAATACATCTCCACTACCCCCTGTTGCCATCCCAGGATTACCAGTAGAATTATAATAACATGTACCATCCGGACAAGCAATAGCTGTATGTGCTCCCTTTAACACAACATATACCTTATATTTTACAGCGAAGTTGATCTGCATCTGTTGTCTCTCAAAGCTATCAGCAGCTTTTCCGACTAAACGCTCAAACTCTTTTTGATGGGGGGTTAAAATACTGTTTGGAGGAATAAAGGAAAGCCACGTTTTGTTCTCTGATACTATATTTAAAGCATCCGCATCTATTACAATCGGATGAGAAGAAGATTGTATAAATAACTTTAAAGCCTTCTGTGTTTCCTCTGCTACCCCAATACCCGGACCTATTCCCACGGCAGTATAAGGCATTAAATTTAAATGGCTTGAGAAAATTATTTCAGAGCTATCAATACTTAGCATTGCTTCCGGCACAGATATTTGCAGTATCTCATATCCACATGTTGGAACATGTGTTGTAAGAAGCCCAACGCCACCTCGTAAACACGCTTTTGATGCCAATACAGCAGCTCCTATTTTACCAACAGCTCCTGCAACCAGTAATGCGTGTCCGTATGTGCCTTTATGCGAAAATTTTCTTCTTGGTTTTACTATTTTATTGATGAGCTCATTAGTCAGGTAATTATTTTTTGCATGAATAGAAGCCATGCCATTGCGATGCAACCCAATTGGAAGAAGTTTCCACTCACCAACAAAATCATCGTTTTCAGAAAACATAAAAGCAAGTTTCGGTACTTCAAATGACAAAGTGTAATCCGCTTTAATAATCGCTGATTTTGGATCAGAATGTATATCACTAAACAATCCGCTTGGTATGTCTATAGCAATAACCTGAGCCTCGCTTTTATTGATATGAATAACGAGTTCTTCAAGCAAGCCGTTAACAGACCTTGATAATCCAGAACCTAAAATGGCATCTATTATAATATCCTTTTGATGTATTTCCGGGAATTGAAAAACCTCGTTTATCTCAATAATTTTTATAGTATTAATTTCCTTTAACCGATTTAAATTTATCGTAAAATCAGTTGAGAATTTATCTGAATATTCAGCGATGCATACTTTAACAGTATATCCCATTTGATGGAGTAAACGTGCAAGTGCTAATCCGTCTCCTCCATTATTTCCTAATCCACAAAAAAAGTTAAAAACACAGGATATAGGATAATGAGCATGTATCCATTTTGCGCAAGCTGCAGCAGCTCTTTCCATTAAATCAACAGATGCTATAGGCTCATGCTTTATGGTGTATTTATCTAAGTCGTGAATTTGAGAGGCAGTAAGAATTTTCATGCTTTTAATAGAATTATTGGCTTTAAAATATTTTTGCCAATATACAAAAAGGAAGCCGTCTTCTTTTATTCAAGAAGTAAAAAGGGTTAGAAATAAATCTTGAAATAAGAGTTTAAAACTTTTTACTTTTTAACGATATCTGATATTTACTAAATACAGCTATAACAAAACACCGCAATAAAATTCAAGGCTGGAAGAAAGCAATAAGAACGTTTTTTAGAAACAGTTCAAACATTAGCTCTTTTACTAAAAGCCTGTTTAAAATTTATATTTAATTTTTGTTATCTAGAGATGGAAGCAGGTAGATTGTCATCATGGTGAGCATTCTGCGTTGTAGTGGAATTGAAAGCTTCAGGCAGTACATATTAAAATATTTGATAAAAATTTAAACAGGCTCTGAAAATTGTTAATGATTTTTAGAGTGTTCTTTAACCGCATAAAGGTTTGTTTTAAAAAAAATAAAATTTATGTTTGTCATCGTAAATTTTAGCCAACAAAAAACTTGATCTCTTTTTAGAATATAATTATTAACTGATGTTACGCATTTTTTTAATTGTTAAGCCGCTATTGGATTCCATAATTGTTGATAAGTTTTCAATGCTGCTTTTGTTGCACTAA
>OLLH01000216.1_pt1 | contig 43533 bp, 40 predicted proteins | sample 1604451 | NCBI WGS metagenome assembly OLLH01 (sample SAMEA104055714, study PRJEB20765) | soil metagenome | isolation source: soil
TGGTCAACAAAGAGCAAACGAAAAAGCCTGGTTGAGCAATTGCTAGATCGGGCTTTTTAAGCGGATTTTTCGCTTACTCTTCTATATGTTAGCCACAATAGTGCAAGACAAAAATGACTCTTACCCAAAAGACACACTTTAATCCTTGTTTTTGGACTGCATTGTGGAATAAAAACTACTATCAAAATTTTATAGCTAATAGAGAAAATGAATTAAAGTGTCGTAACCAAAAAATACTCACATTAAACTTAAAGGCAAATAAAATAATAGACAGTAAGACTGAAAACGTTTTTTTTGAGAAGCACACAGGACTTACAGACGTAACACAAAAAGAAATTGTTGATTATTGTAAAAAGTATTTTCCCGAAAAAACAGACTACTTTGAAAATGAAGAAAAATATAAAGACATACATCTCGTAATTGACTTTGAAAATCATTTCTCGATTCTAGAGGATAGTTTTAGCAATGTATTCAAATTAATTAGAGATAAAAAAATTTATGACATTGCAGAAAAAACAGAATTAAGTCATTTTGTATTCACTCATTTATATCGCAGTCCGTTACACATAAACAAGTTAATAAAAGATTTCACCGAAAATGATGGGAGTAAATTAGAAACGTTTCTTCATATAAAACATAATGTTTTGGGTAACTTTGAAAACTTGAAGAATTATATTATTCCTATCTTTTCTAAAGAATGGACTGTTTTAGAATCTAAAAGATACATTCCAATAGGAGACAATCCAATAATACATCATAAAGACAATTTATTCGTTACCATATCTCCATATTTAATAATAAAAATCGGTAAAAAGACTGTCAAACCTGAACAAATATGCAAATATTCTAAACTCTCTTATTTTCAATATCATTCACTTCTAAAATTAATTATTACCAGTTCATACAATGAAATTGTTGCGGACGACAAAAATCTTTTAGAAAAAATTCAAAAATCAAAACATTTCAAAAATCAAGTAAACAAAATAAAAAATAAAGACCACCCATATTATAAATAACTACTGTGGCTAACAGCACCCTTGCAAATATGCTGGGGTTCGTGCAAGTGCAAATGTTTATTAAATCGGTATAAATTTATTTCTAAACATTTGCCATAATCTGTTGAGCATTTAATATATATTTGTGGTAGCAGACAGTTTTGTGCTTTATAAACCAGCACATCGCAAGGCTGCCAACCGTTGGCACAATTATATTAGGACAGGAAATCAACGATAAAAATTAAATCACATGGGACTGTTTTCATTTAAAAAAAAAAAGAACGTTTTAGACATTTTAGGTTTAACAATAGACTCTACCTTAGAAAATAAATTGACAGAAGCCTCTGTAGAATCTAACTTTACAGACTTTGAAGTTAATATTTCTGAAAAATTTGGACTTTTCGACAAGGCAACTTTTCGAATTTTCGGGGGTAAAAAAGACGTATCAGGATTGACTTCTTTCAATTTGATATTAGAGAATACAAATCAAAGTGTGACTATTGACAAAATTCAAAATTTTGTAGACACATTTTCACGGGAATATGGAAACGACAGAACGGGTAAAAGTAAGTGGCAAGAATCAGAAGCAAATTCCTTGACAACATATTGGGAAGGCAGAGAATGGATTTTAGATTTAAAGGGGAATAACCACAAGGACTTTAAAGATAATTGCATACAAGTTAATTTTCATTTTGACACTGATGAGGGAATAAGTCTTTCTTTACTCGGAGCTAATCAAATTGTGAAAAAATAACTGTGCCTAACAGCACCCAGCTGAGCTGGATTTGTAATCCAGCTCTACATTTTGGTAGATTTGTAATCTACCAGTAGTGCATTATATTGTTGGATGAGTTATAAAAAAACAACTAATCCCGTTAGCTGCAATTGTAAAGAAACTAAAATAAAGATGAGCCTTGTAATTTGCAAAAAGATAAATGACAAAATTTATATTGAATCTGACCCCAGTTGAGCTGGATTTGTAATCCAGCCCGTTAGCGGATATTATAAGACAACAACCGACAGACACCATACGAACAGAATGAATTTTTTTTGGCATACAATTATGATTGAAATATTTTGAAACTAATTAAGATATTAATAAATTCTAACATCTACATTTCTTTTGCGGCAGTTTTTCTAACCATAGAAACACAAATAGAGCTGGGAATGAAACCACAATGGCATCCCTACTTGTTCATTATCTTTTTTGCTACATTATTTGAATATAATATTCACAGGCTTATAACGGTTATCACGAATAAAGAAGCATTAAACTCCGACAAACATAAATGGGTAAGAGAAAACCTGAAAGAATTTTATTTAATGGTATTCATTTCTGTGGCAGGTTTTGTCTGCGTTGCGTTTTTGGCTAAAAAAGAAGTGCTGGTTACCTTGGCCCCGATAGCAGCAATAACTTTGTTTTATTCACTACCGGTTTTCGGCAACAAGCGCACTATTTTCAGACTAAGAGAAATACCTTACTTGAAAATATTTTTGATTGCATTTGTTTGGGCTTCCTCAACAATACTTTTACCCATTATTCAATCAAACAATACATTCAACGTGACTTATGTTGTAGCAATGTTAGCAGAAAGGTTCTTTTTTGTTTTTGCAATTACAATCCCCTTCGATGTTAGAGATATTGAAGCTGACAAACAAGCTGGTTTAAAAACCATTCCATTGATGCTCAATGAAAAGAAATCATTAGCAATTTCTTATTTGTCTTTGCTTATTTTTTTTGCAATTTCATTTTTTCACTATCAAATGTTAAATTATTGGTTCATTATTTTATCATTGGGTATTTCTGCTTTAACTACTTTTATATTTTTAAAATCTGAAAAAATCAGAAACTTGACTTATTATCATTATGGGATATTAGATGGGACAATGCTCTTACAAGGCCTGCTGGTCCTGGTGTTCTACTATCTTAATATAAATTTCACTCAATAATGAGAAACAATAACATACTAAACAATGGCATTCCAATTTCAATTTCACTAAATCCAACATTGGAAAGGGAAAATTTTCAGCTAATAAAACAGTATAATAAAAAACGGTTATTTACTATTTCAGCGATAGCCATTTTAATTGCTGTCTGTATAAGTTTTATTGCCAAGTTTTTGGTTTATCTAATTGATTTAATAACAAATATTTCTTTTCACGGAAATTTTTCAATGGAGCCCTCAAGTCCTGCCAATAATACGTATGGTTTATTTGTAATTGTTATTCCGGCAATTGGAGGGCTAATTGTGGGCCTAATGGCTTTCTATGGCTCAAAAGCTATTCGTGGGCATGGCATTCCGGAGGCTATGGAACAAATATTAACCAATCAAAGTAAAATCAAACCGGCTATAACTTATTTAAAACCACTATCAGCTGCAATATCCATTGGCACAGGTGGTCCTTTTGGAGCGGAGGGTCCCATTATTGCAACAGGGGGTGCATTGGGCTCTACCATAGGCCAACTGCTTAAAATATCACACAATGAACGTAAAATATTACTCGCAGCTGGTGCAACTGCAGGTATGTCGGCTATTTTCGGAAGTCCAATTGCTGCAATTTTTCTGGCAATAGAATTATTACTATTTGAGTTTTCTCCACGTTCTATTATTCCGGTGGCCTTGGCTTGTATAACAGGCGCTGCGGGTCATCACCTGTTATTTAAAGCTGGTGTTGTATTTCCTGTAAATAATAGTATACTGGCAGCCTCTAATTCAGCACTTCTATTTTACAGCTTGATGGGTGTTCTAATTGGTTTACTATCAGTTTTGGTCACAAAAATTGTTTATTTAATTGAAGATGGATTTGAAAAACTGCCAATTCATTGGGCCTGGTGGCCTGCGATTGGAGGGTTAGCTGTTGGTGTTATTGGATATTTTGCGCCTCGCACATTAGGAGTTGGATACAACAATATTATAGATGTGCTTTCAGGAGCAATGACAATACAAATTTTATTGTCGCTTTGTTTATTAAAATTTATTTCATGGGCAATTTCATTAGGCAGTGGAACGTCAGGTGGAACCCTTGCGCCTTTACTCACTATTGGCGGAGCAAGTGGTGCATTACTTGGTACCGTAATTATTTATTGGTTTCCCTCTTCAGGAGTTACAATTCCATTAGCAGCATTAGTTGGTATGTCAGCTATGTTCGCAGGTGCTTCAAGAGCTTTCCTGACCTCAATTGTATTTGCATTAGAAACAACAGGACAATCTAATGCTTTATTGCCTTTATTGGCTTCTTGCACAACATCATATTTCATATCCTATTTTATAATGGAGAACACAATTATGACTGAGAAAATTGCAAGAAGAGGCGTTAAAACGCCAAATTCTTATGAACCGGATACCTTAGGGAGATTGACAGTTGAACAAGTTATCACTGACAATGGAATGATAATAAGCGAAGAAAATAATATAAAAGAAGTTCGTGAGTGGTTAAATCAGGAACAAGACTTTAAATCAAATTATTTTATCATTTCAAGTAATGAAGGGGAATATAGGGGCATATTGAGTTCTTCAAATTTATTTAGAAACGATCTTTCACAAGAAATTTTAATTGGAACACTTATAAAACGAAATAACATATATATAGAAATGGGTGACACATTGAGAACTGCTGTTGAGACAATGGCGAAAGAAAACATTGACGTATTGCCTGTTATTTCAAAAGGGAATTCAAATATTATTGGCATTTTATCTTATCACGACATTATTGCTACATATAAGTATGGCATTGACGAACACGATAAAAAACAACCACACATTTCATTAAAACGGAATGGGTTAAAAATATTATTACGCGGACAGAAAATTGTAATGGCTATAAAAAGAAAAGACAAATAAGATCCGCTAACATCACCCCAGCTGAGCTGGATTTGTAATCCAACTCTACATTTTGGTAGATTTGTAATCTACCGGCAGGTGCATTATATTGTTGGATGAGTTATAAAAAAACAAATAATCCATAGTCCCAGCGGAGTTTCGTCAAAAGTTAAATATATGTTAATCAAAGGAACTTCATTAATTATTTGTTAAATTTGTATTATAAATGTAATTGTTCTTTAACTTAATTCTACGCACTATGAGAAAATTAATTTTATCGCTCGGCACGCTCACAATGGGAATCCTAATGTTTACAAGTTGTCAGAAAAAGACAGAAACTGCACCGGAGACCTTAAGCCCTGAATTTGTCAGTACTCAGGCAAGTTTAACATCAAATTTGAGTAATGCAAAAAGTCTCAATGATTCTATTATACACTATCACAACATTGATTCAACGATGGCAAATGGTATGTGTAATTATTATGACAATCTTTATCATCACAACGATTCATTATTTACGGCACACTACAACAAATGCAATCAGATGATTACAAATGGTACAATGATGACCGGAAATAACGGCACTAATGGGAACAATGGAATGATGGGCGGAAATGGAGGAATGATGGAAAGTTCGGGACAAAATATGATGAATAACCATTCAGCCCTTTGTACACAACAAAACGACAACATCAATCAAATGATGAATCAAATTACAACAATTCGCAATCAACACGCTACATTCCACAAAGATAGAAGAATTTGAGTATCCCGCCAGCGGGGGACATAGCCACTAATCTTATTGTTGTGGAGGAGGAATATCTTTGTTAACCTTTTTTTTAATGAACCGTTTTTTTATTTTTTCAATTATCGGTTCATCCTGAAAATTTTCATCGGCGCTGATTAAATAAGCATAAGGTTGTAGCGGTTCGATTTTATCGAAAACAATTTTTACTATTCCCAGAAATGGTATAAACAATATCATACCTGCTATGCCCCATAAAAATCCGCCTGCTACTAAGGCAATAATTGCCGCTAATGGGTTAATTTTTATTTTAGACCCAACAATATTGGGTGTTAAAAAATTGCCTTCAATAAATTGGTTAAAAGCAAATACTCCGGCTACTCCCAGTGCGGCCATAGATGAATCTTTAGTAAGTAAAGTAAATAGTATTGGAACCAAACTTCCAATTAAAATTCCTACGTATGGTATAATCGTTAATATGGAGGCAATGCAACCAAAAAAAATGGCATTGTCAATACCTACAATCAATAAGCCTATTGAATTAAGTATAGAAAGAATTAAGATCACTATGGATACTCCGGAAATATATTGTTGTGTTAACCGGCTTGTTTCTTCAATAACAGCATGCGTTTTAAGATGGTTTTCTTTTGGAATAATTTTAAAAATAAAGTTTTTGAATTTTTCTCTGTAATACATAAAAAAGAAAATGTAGAAGAAGACAAGTACAATAGTAGAAATAGTACCTGTTGTAGCCATGACGAAGTTTCTGGCAAAAACTTCAGCAGAATCAGACATTCCGGAAACCCGGGCTTTTAATAAAGCAATTTGTTTTTCAGCAGGAATATGCAATGTACTTTCAATAAAATTTTGCATCAGATCGACCTTTTTTAAGAAGACACCTTTCATACTTGAAAAGTTTTCTGCAAAACCAACTATCTGGTATGAAAATATGAATATGATACCTGCAAGAAATACGAAGATCAATAAAATACAAATAAGGATAGACAAGGCACGATTGAGTCCTATTTTTTCAAGCCTGTGTGCTATAGGAAGCATTAACATGGCTATTAATAGAGAAAAGCTCAATGGGATTAAAAATGCTCCTGCGAAATAAAGTCCGCCAAAAAAAAGAAATGCAAAAAGTAACAGAAGAGTCGCTCGGTATACTATATTTTCTCTCATTTATTCAATTTTAGTGCAGCACAAATATAGCCTATTTTATCAGTCTGAAAGGGAAAAAATTTCATCTTCTATTTTTAGTTAAAGAGTGAAAAAGGCCCTGTTTTATTAAATAACTTATTGTATTAAGCGGAATCCGTAATATTACCAGGCAAAAAGCTTTATTGCTTTTTTACACAAACTAAATTTTTAATTTTGTTTGCAATACCATAACTTAGCCAAATGAACATCGATATTACTTACAAATTTTTCAAGAAGCTGGAGGAGGATAATTTTAGTTTTATTTATCAGGGAGAATTTAGTGACGACATCATGGTTGAAATATTGCGCTTGAATGATTACAATATGGATTATATCACCGATATTGGAAAATTAAAAAAGCGGATTTCATTCTTAATGGCAGAATGTTTTCAAAATATTACCCGTCACGGAGATAAGCCCGAAATAATAAATACTACGAACAACAAGCCCAGCATGTTTTTAACCAGGAACATCGGTAATATGTATTATATAGGATCAAGCAATTTAATTGACAATACAAAAATAGATTCTTTAAAATTAAAACTGAATAATATTAATAATTTAAACCAGGAGGAATTAAAAAGTTTACATTTTGACATATTAAGCAACCATGAGCTTTCTGAAAAAGGATGGGCAGGTCTTGGATTAATTGAGATGGCCAGGAAGTCAGGTCAAAAATTAGCATACAGTTTTGAATTTGTAAATTATTACCTCTCTCAGTTTTATGTGCAGTTAAAATTAAAAGGAGCAGAAGATGATCTGGTAAAATCAGATATGTCTATACATGATACAATTGAAATTCATAATATGATGATCGCCAATCATATTCTTATGATACATAGAGGAGATTTTTCCCAGGAATCCATTTTACCTTTTCTGGGGATGTTGGAAAACAATTTAAATAAGCAATCTGAAACACTGACTATTCAAAAGAAAGTTTTTTATTTAGTGGTAGAGTTGTTGCAGAACATTAGTAAATATGCTAAAGAAAGCGCCGGAAGAAGAGAGGGCATTGTGTTGATTGGAAGAAGAGGCCGTCAGTATACGATAAATACAGGTAATTTTATTGAAAACGATAAAATAGATACTATTAAAAGTAAGTTAGACAGTATTATAAGTCTGGATAAAGAAAGCCTAAACGAATTACATAAAAAAAAATTAATTGAAAGCGCATCAGGAAGCAAAGTAGGATCAGGACTTGGATTGATTGATGTGGCACGTTTTACAAGTGAAATGGTAAATTATGATTTTCAAACGATAAACGAAGGTCTTTCGTTCTATACAATAAGTATAGCAGTATAAGGTTTAAGCATAGGTTAATCGTAATGATTATGGAGAAAGCAATAAAAACAGAAGGAACAGAAGATACTCCTAAAATAGTATTGGATAAGGAGGGGAATAAATTTGAAATCAGTGGCAGATCATTGCCTGAAAACGCGTCTAAATTTTATGCTCCTATTCAGGTATGGGTTGAAGGATATATAAAAGATCCGAATCCGGAAACTGAAGTGATCATTAATTTTGATTATTTTAATTCCAGTTCCATCATTCAGATATTTGAAATTTTACTCAAGTTTCAACAGATTAAAAAAACCGGTAAAGAAGTGAAAATAATTTGGATATATGATAAAAATGATGAGTTAATGGAAGCCGAAGGTTTAGAAATAAAAAGTGTGCTTGACCTGCCTTTCGAGTTGAGAAGTAATTAAACGCGGATTCCAATAATCAGGATATCATCAATTTGTTGTCTTTTTCCTTTCCACTTTTGAAAAGTTTCATCCAGTTCCTCTTTTTGTTTTTCCATATCAAAATTTTGAATATTTAAAAGAAGTTGTCTAAACCGTGCATTGTTAAATTTCGTGTTAAGATCTCCTCCAAACTGGTCCATATAGCCATCGGTAAATAAATAGACAGAGGTGTTTTTTTCAAGAGGAATGGTATGTGTCCGGAATTCAAGGTTTATTTCTTTATTCACCAGGAAACTTATTCCTCCAATTGATTGGATATTTGCTTTGACAATACTCAGTACTTTATTGTGAACTATATAGATTGGATTTTTGGCTCCTGCATATTGAATGGTGTGTTGCCCTTTATCAATAACACATAATGACATCTCCATTCCATCGCGGCAAATAGCGTCTTCTTTATTTTGCTGTAATGCTTTTGACACGCCCCTGTTAAGATGCTGCAATATTAAACCCGGATCAAATATTTGTTTTTCAAGTATGATTTCGTGAAGCAATGTATTTCCGATTAATGACATGAATGCGCCAGGCACACCATGTCCGGTACAGTCAACAGCTGCAATAATTATTTTTTCATCATGGTGAGAAAACCAATAAAAATCACCGCTGACCATGTCTTTTGGTTGATAATAAACAAAAGAGTTGGGTAAGTATTGTTTGATTTCTTTTTCCTCAATTAATATGGATTGCTGGATGCGTTTTGCATAGCTGATGCTGTCAACTATTTTTTTGTTGGTATCTTCTAATAATGAATACGTTGTCTTTTTTTCTGTGTAGTATTTATATCCAACCAGAAATAGTATTAAGACTAATATTAATGTTACAATGGATACCACTAATAGTTGTTCCTGAATATTGATTTTTGAGTCCTGCAGATCAATAATTTTTTTGGAAATTTCAATTTCCACTTCTGCTGTTTTTATTTTTTCTTCCCTACTGGACATTAACACACTATCCTCCTTATTTCGCACCAACAATTTATCTTTTTCCAGTTGTTCTCTTAGCTTTTTAATTTCTTGTCTTCTGATGGAGATAGTATGCTCCTGTATATTTTTAATCGAAATATCAGAAGGTATGTTGACTTTAGGCTGTATTTTATTTTTATCGTTGATGTTTGAATCAGCTGGTGGAGGTTGTTGAGTTTTAGGTATAAAATTACTTTTGTTTTTTACTACCGCTTTTTTTAAAAGTTTAACATTTTTATTTTGATTCAGCAGATTGTTCAGAATACCTTTCTTTTTTGTGGTTTCGTAATCGAGATATTGTTTTTCTTTATTGTAATATAGTTTTCCGATATCTTCGGTTTCTTCAGGTTCTTTTGCGTTGAAAGAAGTATTCATAAAAAATTCCACATTACTAAAAAGATATCCTTTTTTTTCTTTTGTGGAAGGCATCGACCGGGTGTCTATGATAAGAGTTATGTCTTTATATCCATTTTTAGAAAGCGTCATTTTTAGGAGACGATGGAGTTTTAATGAAATATGGAATATTCCGTTGTGATTAGAATGGGCCCTCTTTTTTAACTGACCGTTTTCAAAGATGGAAATGCTTGCCTGTTCTAAATAAATTTTTTTATTTGAACGCCAATTGTTATTACCGGATGTATCTATGGTATTGCCTTGTACTACTCCTTCAAAAAATAAGGTTGTCTTTGACGACTGTGCAATACAGTAACTTTGAAAAATAATAAATAATGAAAAGAAAGCAAGGTAAGTTTTATTCATTCTCAATTGCTATTGTATATTGCAATATAGCTTTTTTTAATCTGAATATCAATGAGCTTAAAAAAAGGATTTGAAATATTTCACTAAACTTTCAAAGCAATGGCGCAGGCATCAGCGCAAGCTTCGCCATCCATAGCTGCGGATACAATACCACCGGCATAACCGGCGCCTTCCCCGCAAGGGTAAAGCCCTTTTATATGCGGATGTTGCAACGTGTCTTTATCACGTGGAATTCTTACAGGTGTGGAGGTACGGGATTCTACAGCTACCAGAACAGCTTCATTGGTATAATACCCTTTCATTTTCCGGCCAAATAGTTTAAAGGCTTCTTGCAAGCGATACGAGATGTTGTGTGGCAATATTTCCTGCAAGGGCAATGAAACTATTCCCGGTTGATAAGAAGCAGGAGGAAGGTTACCGGATAAACGTCCCTTTACAAAATCATCCATACGTTGTGCCGGAGCTGCCTGTCCGGTTCCGTTTATACTATTTGGGTTAGCAGCCAGGAAAGCCTTTTGTTCAATAGCTTGTTGATAATGCAATCCAATTAAAGGATTGTTGTTTTGAATAACGTTTTTATTTTCTTTATAAAGACTAACAGGATCAATAGTTACAACGATGCCTGAATTTGCAAAAGGGTTGTTTCGTTTGGAAGGTGACCATCCATTGGTCACTATTTCTCCCGGAGCAGTGGCACAGGGTGCGATAATTCCTCCCGGGCACATGCAAAAAGAAAAAACTCCCTGACCATCCACTTGCTGAACCATGCTGTAGGAGGCAGCAGGCAGGTACTCTCGTTGTGCAGCAACGGCATCAATCGAACAATGATATTGTATGGAGTCAATCAAAGCCTGTGGATGTTCAATGCGGACGCCAATTGCAAAAGGTTTTGCTTCAAGCAGTATATTTTTTCGGTGTAACAATTCATAAATATCCCGGGCAGAATGTCCGGTAGCAAGGACCACAGCTTTTGCTTCCATCGTGTCTCCACTTTGAGTAACTATTCCCCGTATCGCCTGACTCTTAATAATAAAGTCGGTAACCCGGCAGTTAAAAAGGACCTCACCACCAGCATTGATAATTGTTTCACGAATGGCGGTGATCACGGCTGGTAACTTATTTGTTCCGATATGAGGATGAGCATCAGTTAAGATATCTTCATGGGCGCCGTGATCTACCAAGACAGTAAGAATCTTTGTTACATCACCTCTTTTGTTAGAACGGGTATAGAGCTTCCCGTCAGAAAAGGTTCCTGCTCCACCTTCACCAAAACAGTAGTTGGAGTCGGGGTGTACGATTTGTTGTTTATGGATGGCAGCAAGATCCCGTCTCCGGCTTTTAACGTCTTTTCCTCTTTCTACAACTATGGGCTTAAACCCCAGTTCGATTAAACGCAAGGCTGCGAAAAGTCCTGCAGGACCTGCGCCAATAATTAGTATTGGTGGTTTGTTGGATACGTGAGGATATTCCCGCTTAGTATTTCTTTGTTCTGGAGCAGGTTCGTTATAATAGACTTCAGCAAGTATCCTGATCTTCACCTGTCGTGATCTGGCATCGATAGAACGTTTGCATATTTTTAAATGGGAGATGGATACTTCCGGAATATCCAATTGTATAGCAGCAAGTTTTTTTTGTATTGTTTCGTCTGTTGCCTGCTCTGGCAAAAGGACGAGTTCAATTTCTTTTCTCATCTGTAAATTAAAATACTAAGATACATTTTATTTTTCCAATCAATCAGAGGGTGGTCATCCTGAATTTATTTCGTGTTCAAACAGCCATCGCTTTGTAGTAGACAGTCTCTAGTTGGGGACCGTTTCTACTCAAACGTAAACGTCACATAAAGTATTTGCGAAAAAAGGCTGTTGATGGATTTCGAGTAAATAGAAACATCGGGGACAAGCAAATTGTTGATGCTTTGGGAGAGTTTAATTTCGGGCGAAAATTTAAAAAACTCCATATAACAATCTAGTCCAATACCAAACTCATAACAGTAATTGTTCTTGTATACCTTTACTATTTGTTTGGTTTCTGTATCTTTTACTTTCTCTTGAGAAGCCATGTCAAGACTGTATTTTACTCCTGCCAGCACAAACACTCTGTAGTTTTTAATACGGGATGATTTGAATTTAAAATAAAGAGGAAAGTCCAGGTAAGTAGATTCTACAGTTTTAACAACAGATTCCTGAACTACGCCATTCTTTACAAATGTATAGGTAAGATTTCGTTGTGAAAAGGCTAAATCAGGAGTAAACCGTAAATCGAAATGTTCACCTAAACGGAGATTTGAAACAATGCCTAAATGAAAGCCCGGAGCAGAAGAGGATTCAACAACATATAAAGAATCCAGTTGATTAAAATTTTCAACGGGTTTAATAATAAAATCAGCCATATTGATCCCGACACCGAATCCAAAATGAATCCATTGCAGATCGAACTTTTCCAAATTTTTTGGCATTAATTTCTGCTGCGCCTGAGCATATTGTCCGGAAAGGATTAATATCCCGGTAACGATAGCCCACACTATTCTTTTGAACGATCCGCAATTAACATCAGTAGGTGATAAAAAAGAAATGCGAGAACTATTCATTCTTTGATTTAAAATTTATTTTATGACTATTTTTTTCCAATATAAATTGAAGCAACGCCTAATGTTAACGATATCCATCGGGTATCTTTAAAACCTGTATTTTTTAATATGGAAAGAAAACTATCTCCATCCGGAAAAGCATTTACGGATTCAGGCAAATAGGTGTATGCAGAATTATCTTTCGAAATCAATTTTCCCATTAAAGGCAATATGTTTTTAAAATAAAAATTGTACAATTGTTTGACCGGAAATTGTTTTGGTTTTGAAAATTCAAGAACAACAACTGTTCCTCCCGGCTTTAGCACCCGATACATATCAGATAATCCTTTTTCTAAATTTTCAAAATTTCGTACCCCAAATGCAACGGTGATAGCATCAAAAGTATTGCTTTCGAAGGGTAAGTTTTCCGAATCGCCGAAGATGAACTCAATTTTATTTTCTAATTTCCTTTTTTTTATTTTTTCTTTTCCTAAAGCCAGCATACCTTCAGAAACATCTACCCCGATAATCTTATCAGGATTTAGAGACAGGGCTTCCAACGCAAAATCTCCGGTGCCTGTGGCAATATCTAAAATATGTTTAGGCTGGGCCGATTTTAAAAGACGAATGGCCTTTTTTCGCCAGAGTATATCTATACCTAAAGACAGAAAGTGATTTAAAAAATCGTAATGGCTAGCAATGTTGTTAAACATTAAAGCTACTTGTTCCTTCTTGGTTGATTGGTCATCCTTGTATGGAGTAACAGTTTCTCTCATAACCGCAAAGGTAATTTATTAAATAGAATGTTTAAAATTGATTTTAAGAACGAGATAGCTTTACAAGTATGATTTCTCATTCTTGATTTAGAAAACCTGTATTTCAATTTACCTTTTGTCACTTTCTCCTTGATGAGAAAGTAACCAAAGAATCAAGAAAATCTTATCTTCCCCACATGGGCTAACACACGCTCCCCGAGATTTTCAGGCCCTCGCAGTTTTTCATAGTTTGTTTTTTTTTTCGCCAAACTCAACTAGAATAAGGATCTTATATGTTTCGAACACTAATGTGGATAGGTTTAACCGCCATTTTAATTCAAAAAATTACGATTGTATCTTTTTAGGCGCATACTCAGAGCTGCTTTTTATGAGCAATGCTTCAGACAATAATTGTTTTTTATCGACCGGCACCGCGCCTAATTTTTCGCATACCAATCCTCCTGCTAAATTGGCAAGAGTAGCAATCATTGTAGGAGCAAGGTTTAGTGCAAGAGCCAGCGCTGCTACACTTATTACGGTATCTCCTGCACCGGAAACATCTGCAATATTACGAATGTGGGCGGGAACTATATGTTGTTCTTTTTTAGAGTTGACATATATGCCCATTTCAGAAAGTGTAATTAATGCAATGCCAACATTTTGTTCTTTTTGTAACACCTCAACGGCTTTGCATAATGAGCCTATGTTTTTCGTGTCAATATCCAATTTTAAACCTTCGCGTAATTCCTTAAGGTTGGGTTTAAACAAGCTGATGTTTTTGTACACCCTAAAGTTTTTCTTTTTAGGATCTGCAGTAGTAGGTATGTTTCGTTTTTTAGCCGAAGTTATTATAGCCGTAATAAGGCTTTCGGTTAATGTACCTTTGTCATAATCCTCAAAAATAACAACATCTATTTTAGTGGAATCAAAAATTTGTTCAATAGATTGGAGCAATCTTTTGTTGTCAGCTCCATTTAAGTCGCATTCAATTTCTTCGTCTATCCGGAGCATTTGATGATTGTTCCCAACCACGCGGGTCTTCACGGTAGTGAGACAAGTACCACTTTTTAAAATTCCTTTCGTGGGAAGTTTCTGCTGTTTTAACAAGCCTAAAAATATAGCCGCATTTGCATCCTCACCAATAACAGAGCAGAGGATAGGTGTTGCTCCTAATGCCTGAATGTTTAAGGCAACATTGGCAGCTCCTCCAAGTCTGTTTTCTTTTTTATGAATGGCCACTATAGGAACAGGTGCTTCGGGAGATATCCTTTCCACTTTCCCCCATAGGTAAGTATCAATCATTACGTCACCAACAATCAATACATTTAAATTGTTGAATGCTTCAAAAATGCTATTTATTTCTTTTGAGGTCAATTTTTATTTTTTTTAGTTATTTCAATTTAGTTAAAGCAGTCTTAATCCTATGAATAGCCTCTACGAGTTTTTCATCTGCTGCCGAGTAAGAAAACCGGATACAATTCGGATCCCCGAACGCCTCGCCTGTAACCAATGCCACATGTGCTTCTGTTAATAAATACATACACAGGTCGGTTGCAGAACGGATTGTTTGACCTTCATGTTTTTTCCCAAAATAATAACTGATGTCCGGAAAAATATAAAAGGCGCCATTTGGTTTGTTGGCTTTTAATCCCGGAATGTCTTTCATCAGATCCAATACGAGGTCCCGTCTTCTTCTGAAAGCCTTACACATTTCAATAGTGAAACTGTGGTCAGAGTTTAATGCAACTATAGCTGCACGTTGTGATATGGAACTTGTTGCGGAGGTGAATTGCGCTTGTAATTTATCACAAGCCTGGGCAATCCATTTGGGAGCAGCCATGTATCCGATTCGCCATCCTGTCATCGCATATCCTTTCGACATTCCGTTCACCACAATCACACGGTCTTTAATGAAATCAATTTCAGCCATGCTATGGTGTTTGTCAATGAAATTAATATGTTCATATATTTCATCAGATAATACATACATATCTTCCTTTTCTGCGATTACGTTGGCCAATGCTTTTAATTCTTCCGTTGTATACACTGTTCCTGTTGGATTGCAGGGTGTGGAGAAGATCATCAATTTGGTCTTAGGCGTAATCGCTGCTTTTAATTGGGCAGCAGTAATTTTAAAATCATGATCTACCGTCGCCTGAATAAACACAGGTATTCCACCTGCCAGCTTTGAAATTTCTTCATAAGTGGCCCAATAGGGCGCCGGAATAATGACTTCATCACCGGGATTTACAAGGCTTAGTACAGCATTGGCGATAGATTGTTTGGCGCCTGTAGAAACCACAATTTGATCCGGTGCGTAATCAAGATTATTTTCGCGTTTAAACTTATCGGAAATGGCCTTACGCAATTCCAAAAATCCTGAAATGGGTGTATAAAAGGTGAACCCATCATCCAACGCTTTTTTAGCAGCATCTTTTATATGGTCAGGCGTATTAAAATTGGGTTCCCCTAAACTAAGATTGATGATGTCCAATCCTTGCGCCGTTAACTCACGGCTTTTCGCGGCCATTTTAATCGTTTGAGATTCGGAAAGAGCATCGATTCTGTTCGATAGTTTACTCATAGATATTAATTATTGCAACACAAAACTATAAATAATTGTGGATTAAGATGGGGGATTTAATAAGCAAAGAATAAAAATTACGATATTTGACTTAAATCTAATAGTGGGTGAAGTGCAATTATGGAGGTCCGATTTACAAATTGATTGAGTGGCCTCACCCCGGCCCTCTCCGCCTCAGGCGGAGAGGGAGATATGAAGCCGTTTTATTAAAGATTGGATTTAAGATTGAACAAAAACCCCTCTCCGCCTATGGCGGAGAGGGGTTGGGGTGAGGCCCCGACAGGATTGGTACAAATTAACTAATAAAAAACAAAAATGGATTTTTCAACAATGTTTTATGAGATCGTAAAGTTGACTTTGCCTTCTCTTATGGTACTGGCTGCCGTGTATTTTTTGATAAAGAGTTTTTTTGATAATGATCAGAAATTACGTTTGCTGGAGTTAAAGAAAGCGTCTCAACCCACTGTATTGCCTTTGCGTTTTCAGGCATACGAGCGGGTTTGTATTTTTCTGGAGCGAATCAGTCCCAACAACTTGGTTATGCGTACCCATCAATCAGGAACCAGCGCAAGAGAGCTGCAGTCTGCTTTATTAACCACTATACGTTCGGAGTATGAACATAATTTATCTCAACAGGTATATATGTCGGCCCATTCCTGGGACTATGTTAAAAATGCAAAAGAAGAAGTAATAAAAATTATTAACCTGTCTATGGCTTCGCTTCCTGATGATGCCACAGGAATTCTTTTATGCAAGCATATTTTTGAACTGGTTGTAAAAAGTGAAGTTCAACCTACGCAAAGGGCGTTAGATGCGATTAAGGCTGAGATCCGACAGATACTGTAGGGCCATTCAATGGAATGGCGTTACGAATGAACACAGAAAAAAATTATTTTTTTAATCTGTAAAAATCTGAGTAATCTATGGTGCAACAAACACAATCCATCATGAGTAAAGAAAGAAAAGAGAAATTTGTTACGGATTCAGGTATTGAGATAAAAAGGATGTATCCTGATGTCAAAAGAACTCCTGAAGTGCCGGGTGAGTTTCCTTATACCAGAGGGATTCAGGAAAGTATGTATCGAAGTAAATTGTGGACCATGCGTCAATACGCTGGTTTTTCAACTGCAGAGGAGTCTAACCGGCGCTATCGTTATTTGTTGAATCAAGGTACCACAGGGCTTTCTGTAGCTTTCGATCTGCCTACGCAAATGGGGTATGATTCGGATCATGCCCTTTCAGAAGGAGAAGTAGGGAAAGCCGGTGTTGCGATAGATTCCTTATGCGATATGGAAATTCTTTTTGATGGAATTAAGTTGGAGGATATTTCAACCTCTATGACGATCAATGCTACAGCTGCTATTCTTCTGGCGATGTATATTGCATTAGCGAAAAAACAGGGAGCCGATCTCCAAAAATTAACAGGTACTATTCAAAACGATATTTTAAAGGAGTACGCTGCAAGAGGAACTTACATATATCCTCCAAAGCCTTCCATGCGGATCATCACCGATATATTTGAATATTGCAGTAAAGAAACTCCCAAATGGAATACGATCTCTGTATCAGGATATCACATACGAGAGGCGGGTTCTACGGCAGTGCAAGAGCTTGCATTTACATTGGCAAATGGAAAATCTTATTTAAAAGCTGCTGTTGATAAAGGCTTAGACATTAATGTTTTTGCTCAACGTATTTCTTTTTTCTTTAATGCACATAATAATTTATTTGAAGAAACGGCAAAATTTCGCGCTGCAAGGAGGATGTGGGCAAAAATAACCAAGGAATTGGGCGCTACAGATGCACGTGCTCAGATGCTGCGTTTTCATACGCAAACAGGTGGTTCAACATTAACAGCGCAACAGCCTTTGAATAATATTACCAGAGTTGCTATACAAGCCCTATCTGCCGTTTTGGGCGGGACTCAATCCTTGCATACCAATGGTTTTGATGAAGCAATTTCTCTCCCGACAGAAGAAGCTGCTCGTATAGCATTGCGAACACAACAAATTATTGCCTATGAAAGCGGTGTCCCGGATACTGTTGATCCATTGGCAGGCTCTTATTTTGTGGAGGCTTTAACAGATGAAATTGAAAAGGCAGCATTGGATTATATTCGAAAGATTGATGCCATGGGCGGTTCTGTAAATGCTATTGAGCAGGGTTATATTCAAAAAGCAATTGGAGATGCTGCTTATAAATACCAAATGAACATTGAATCGGGCGAAAAGATCATTGTTGGCGTTAATAAATTTACCAGTGTTGAAGAGCCTTTGAAAGATGTTTTTACTGTCAATGATTCCATCCGCCAGGTTCAAATAGAAAAAAACAATAAAATAAAATCAGAAAGAAATAATGAAAAGGTAAATGCAATTCTTTTAGTGCTTGAGAACAATGCACGAACCAATGTTAATATAATGCCTGCTATCCTTGAAGCTGTTGAAAATTACGCTACACTTGGAGAAATATCGGATGTTTTTCGTAAGGTATTTGGAGAATTCAATAGTTAGGTACGACCTGAATTAATTCATATAGATAACAATTTCATCGTAGTATTCTTCTTCCTCGTTGTTATAATTGATCCAAATTTCACCGATTAACGCTCCCGTTAATTGGATAAAATTAAATTTTACATTGGTCGTAATTAGCGTACTCATAATGATAGGAATAAAAAAAAGATGACACTATGTAATTAATTACCTTTTGGTCATCTTCGTTTTGGTTTGGACAACCTTTACTCAATACTACAATTGTTGTTTTATATAGGATTTTCCTCTTTCCAAAGTCTCATCGGCTTTATTAACCAATTCTTCTGCTTTTTTCATGATTTTATCATTCAAATCCTGTGCAGCATCAGAAATATTTTTCCTGATGTCTTTACCGTTTTTAGGAGCGAATAATAGACTTAATGCAGTTCCTGCAGCGGCCCCTGCGAATAGAGATAATAAAATTTTGCTGTTGTTTGTCATGATATGTTAGTTTTAGTTTTTAATAATAATTTTTTTAATTTAAGATTAAGCGATTCGGTCTCCTCTTATCAATCTTAAAACAATTGCAATAATAGCTATTACTAATAGGACGTGAATTATTGATCCGACACTATAAGCAAAGAACCCAATGGCCCAGCTTATAATTAAGATAACCGCGATGATGTACAATAGATTGTTCATAATTTTAAGATTTAAGTTTATATATATTTTATTTACTAGTTCATATTCAAATACCTTGCCAGTTTAACGGTAGCTTTAATTTGTTTCTGTAACTTTTTCATTTAAAAACTTATTCACTAAAGTTGTTAGTTGTAAGGAAGAAAATGGCTTAGGAAGACAAACGTTAGCTTCTGTCCTTGTAGTTTTTAAAATATCCGCGTCCATACCTGTTACCAATATAACGGGAATATGCTTTTTTAATGGATCTTGTCTGATAAAATCAACGATATCAAAACCACCGGAATAAGGAAGCATTACATCACTGATAACCATATCTAATTTCTTTGATTGGATATGTTCCATCGCTGTTTCCTGATCTTCTGCAGTAATTACAGTATAGCCTTCGCCCCTTAAAGCTTTTGCCATTGAATCTAAAATAAATTTTTCGTCTTCTATTACTAAGATGTTCATATTGTTATTTATTAGGGTTTAAATTATAATTTAATTGCGTAATCTTTAATTATTAAAATGATATTAGAATGAAATCTGAATATGTGAAGTACTAAATGAGAATTCAACTATCAGAAATGAATACATATTAGTAAGCTAATTTCATACCGAATAAGTAATAAGTTTTTTTTTTATTGCAATGCTCTTTGTTTCTGGCAACTGGAGAAATTCTCATTAAAAAAAAATAAAAAAGAGGTAATAGAATTTGTAGATATTTTTACACAAAAAAAGCTATCCTCCACTAAATGGGATTTTAATACAAAGGCAAGAAGAGGCTTTCCGAAAAAGCGTTAAATCTAAGCTACCTTGAGCGGAGTCGAAGGGTTGGTGCAATTATGCTCTGATAGTGCAATCCGAAACAATTCTTTGAGGTCTGCTTCAACGCAGAGTGACAACCAGTATAGTTCGTACTTTAACGATACTTTTGAGTTCTATGCTAATTTATTCCTTTTTAGAATCGTAATAATATATTTTTACCATGGCCGTATCTCTCAAAAAATCTAATTTTCCAATACTGATTTTGTGAATTTCCAACCCGGTTCTTTTTTTAAGTTCTTCGATCAATAAATGTTTGTTTTCCGGTTTTATCATTTCGATGTTTTCGAAAATAACAGATTGGCTGTTTTCATTTTTCATGAAAAAGTTACCATCCAGACAGTAAGCGGCAAAGAGGATGATAAGATTTATGACTCCTGTTTCAAAATAAGTTCCTTTACTGACGGAAGTAACCAGGCCCAATGCAATTGCAATAAACAAGTAAGTCATATCTTTCGCTGAGATATCTTCTGTTCTGTACCTTAATAATGAAAATACCGCAAATAAACCAAAGGCTGCTCCCATGGATAAATCCACTTTGTTTAATAAATAGGTGATAATAAATATAACAATGTTGAATAAAAAGAAGGTAAAAAAAAAGTCTTTCTTTTTATAGATAGGATAATAGACAAATCGGATAAGGATAAATACGGTAACAGAATCAATAGCGAGTCGGATAAAGAATTTTGCGCCTATTTTATCAAAAAACTGAAAGCCGGATCCATTAGTAACTTCATTAGTAATGTCATTAGCAATGTCAAGTAGTTGCATATAATATTTTATTTAATGTTAATATTTTGGGTTTAAAATTGTTTTGTTTAATCATTGGAAAAAGCTGCGTAACGCCTAAACAATACTTACTTATCGAGTTTTGACGAATTCGGTAGGTATTCATAATGTTGATGAAGGGAGATTTGTTACTTGCTTTATCTCTTTTTAATTCTGCAATAACTAATGAATCAAATTTCTTTTCATTGTCACCATCTTTAAAGGTAAGATTTAAATCGATAGTTAACCTTTCTTCAAAGTTTTTATGTACAAAGGTTATACGTGAATAATTTACCCACAACTTAGGAAGGAGAATGTCAGCAGTGAGGCTTGTTTTTGCCTCTAATAGTTTTTGAGCACTTTCAACAATATTTAATTCAATTTGTGGCCTTGCAACTCTACTCTTAATGGTTCTTGATTTATTATTCTTATATTTTATTTCAAAAAAATACAGATTTGAATTTACATATTTTCTAAACCTTATTTTGTACCTGTTTAGTTTCTCATTGTGATGTCTTAAATACAATTCAAAGTTAAGAGTGTCAAAATAGAGTGTTTCATAATCAGTAATTCGTGTGTTTTCTATTTCTAAAATCCTGTAATGGTCGTTAAGCATATTTATGATTCCCGGTAGCTTTGAGGTATTGAACGTAAATTTAGTATCGGTACGATCCAGCAATTTCACGCTGTCCATTTCGGCTAATGAAATGGGATCAAAAACAGAAAGCAGTGTATTTACAGATTGCATTTATTTACTTAATAAAAGCGTTGATATGAAAGAGAAATAAGGCAATTTAAGGATTTTTATTTAATCGATATGCTCTTATTTTAAAATAACTATATTGTCCAAGTTCAATGTCTCTTTGGATTTTGTAATTTCTACTTCTTTAATAATAGCTATTTTAGGAGCATTTAAGTTTTGCTGATTTTTATATAATCCCGCCGAATCTTTAGAGTAAGCAAAAACTTTATACTTGCCCGGTTGTAAATACTTAAAATCATACATTCCATCATAGGAGGTTTTAGCGTGAGCTCCATACGAAAGATCATTGCCGAATATGATGTACACATCTTCTGCCCCTGCATTATATTCATTAACCAAAGAGGTAAAAGACGAATTATAATTTTCTACGAAAACTCTGCCTGTAATAGAAGAGTCACCACCTGATCCTGCATCTTTTTTACAAGATGTGACAGTTGTTCCTAACAGGACTAAAATAATTAGATAAAGGTTAAATTTATTTTTCATTTTAAAATGGAATTTAGATTTATATGCGAAACTGTTTTTTATTAGTGTTTATCTTAAAATATCTTGCCAATTTATTTATTAGCTGAATAAAAGATATAAGTGGGAAAAGTGTCGTTGTTTCCAGATTCAATAAAAAAAGACGTGGACAATATTCCACATTACGCGAAGGGATGTCCTCAAATACTGAATTTTTAGCTGGTTTTATAAATTAACTTCATTCTCCCTTGCAAAATAATGGAGTTAAAAAGGAGAACGAATTACAAATTATTTTTTGGCTTCTAATTTTTTATTTATTTTTTCGCCATCTCCAAATGCTTACGAAACTTAGTAAAGTTTTTATATTCATTTAGTGGTTTTGTCTTCTCATAAATTCTCGATTTGTAGATAAAGTTTCTCAACTTTTTGAGTAAGTGAGGATTGTTGAACGAATGTTACGATACACTAACAACGGGCACTTATGTTACTGCGTTTCTTTGTGGTGGCCTAAATTCTATTGTTGGCATATCAATTGCTCACCCAAAATACACTCTACTTTATTAAGATATATATGGAAGCCTCCAAGACTATGGATATCAGTAAAAACATTAATCTTCAAGTTGCAGAAAAAGAATCTTCTTCAGGGGAACAAACGAATCATAAAAAGCCAGCGTATGATCTTATTTGTTTTTCTCATTTAAGATGGGACTTTGTTTATCAGCGGCCGCAACATTTAATTAGCCGCTTTGCAAAAAACTACCGGGTATATTTTGTTGAAGAACCCTTTTTTGACGATGGAGAAGAGTATATGAATGTTAGTCCGAGAAAGGAAAATTTATATGTTGTGCAACCTCACATGAAACATGGACTATCGGAAGAAAAAAAATTAGATCAGCAAAAAAGCATGTTAAATCAGTTTTTTTCTGATAACAAAATCATCAACTATAAATTTTGGTATTATACTCCAATGGCCCTGCCCTTCACAGATCATTTTAATCCTGATCTTATCATTTTCGATTGTATGGATGAACTGTCAGCGTTTAAGTTTGCCCCTCAATCTTTAAAGGATTTAGAAAGCAGGTTATTGGAAAAATCGGATATTGTATTTACCGGCGGACACACATTGTACCAAGCCAAAAAACACAGGCACTCCAATATCCATCCTTTTCCAAGCAGCATAGATAAAGTTCATTTCGGAAAAGCCCGTATTATAGATACTGATCCTGAAGACCAAAAAAATATACCACATCCACGTCTTGGATTTTATGGCGTGATAGATGAACGATTCGATATTGAATTAATAAAATCAATGGCAATACAACGTCCCGACTGGCATTTTGTAATGATCGGTCCGGTAGTGAAGATTGATCCTGAAACATTGCCAAAATTGAATAACGTTCATTTTTTAGGAAGCAAATCTTATAATGAATTACCGGCATATGTTTCCGGGTGGGATATTGCCCTGATCCCATTTATGATAAACGAATCAACTAAATTTATCAGTCCTACTAAAACCCCGGAATATTTAGCTGCAGGCAAGCCTGTTGTTTCAACTCCCATCGCTGATGTAGTGGATCCTTATGGTAACAATGGATTGGTTCATATCGCTTCAACAGCCGAAGAATTTATTAAAGCCGCTGAAATCGAATTAAATAAAAGTAAAGATGACACGTGGATTAAGAAAGTAGATAATTTTTTATGTGAAAATTCCTGGGATGATACCTGGTCAAGAATGACAGATTTAATTAATGAGACATTGTCTAAAAAAAATATCTAACCTCTAAAACCTAAGCTATGTTTGATTACTTAATTGTTGGTGCCGGGTATGCTGGAAGCATCCTTGCAGAAAGGCTTGCTTCGCAAAGCAATCAAAAGGTGCTTATTGTGGATAAGCGAAATCATATCGCAGGAAATGCTTATGATTTTTATAATGATGCCGGGATTCTCATCCATAAATACGGACCGCATATATTTCATACGAATTCTAAAGAGATCTTTAATCACTTGTCTAATTTCACGGAATGGCGTCAATATGAGCATCGTGTGTTAGCCAGTGTGGATGGGCAATTAGTGCCCATTCCAATAAATTTAAATACGATCAATCAACTTTACGGGCTAAATTTATCTACCTCAGAAGTTGAAGCTTTTTTTGCCTCGAAAGCAGAACACATCGAGAACGTGCGGACATCGGAAGATGTAGTCGTAAGTACTGTGGGGCGGGAGTTGTACGAAAAATTTTTCAAAGGATATACCAGGAAGCAATGGGGATTAGATCCATCCGAGTTGGATGCGTCCGTAACTGCCCGCGTTCCTACAAGAACCAATCGTGATGACAGGTATTTCACTGACACTTATCAAGCGATGCCACTGCATGGATACACTAAAATGTTTGAAAAAATGCTTTCTCACCCCAATATTCATGTACTGTTGAATACAGATTATAAAGACATTCTTGAAGAAATTCCTTTCAAAAAAATGATCTATACCGGACCTGTTGACGAATTTTTTGACTACAAATACGGGAAGTTACCCTACCGGTCGCTAGAATTTAAATTTGAAACATTAGAGATGGAGAAGTTTCAGGAGACAGGAACAGTGAATTACCCGAACGAACAATCTTATACACGTATTACGGATTTTAAATATTTAACGGGTCAAATCCATCCCAAAAGTACTGTTGTTTACGAATTTCCTCAGGCAGAAGGAGATCCTTATTATCCGATTCCAAGACCGGAAAATGCAGAATTATATAAAAAATATCAAGCCTTAACGAATGGAGCTAAAAATACTTTTTTCGTTGGAAGACTTGCGACATATAAATATTACAACATGGATCAGGTGGTTGCACAAGCGTTAACATTGTACAAAAAGCTGGCTCCGAAACATGGTGAAATATATGATGTAAATGGAGAACCAATCGTGTATGACAAACATTGAAATATGGGGTGGAATCGAATGTACAATAAACCGGGTTAATGATACTTATTACGATCAATTAGAATTTTCGGGACATTATCTCAGGGATAAAGACATTGATCTATTTGCCGAACTTGGAATTACAGGGTTGCGATATCCTATCCTTTGGGAACGTCATTGTTCACAACCGGATACTCCCATAGATTGGTTGCCAATAGAACACAATCTGAATAAAATAAAGGAATTAGGTATACGGATCATTGCCGGTTTGGTGCATCATGGAAGCGGTCCTTCCTATACCAGCCTTCTTGATACTACTTTTGTTGATGGACTGGAAGCGTATGCAGATAAAGTAGCCTGTAAGTTTCCGTGGATAGATGATTATACTCCAATTAATGAACCACTAACTACTGCTCGGTTTTGTGGCCTATATGGCTTTTGGCATCCGCATGCCAAAAGCGATTTATTGTTCAGTAAAATTTTATTGAATGAATGTAAGGCAACAGTTCTTGCCATGAAGGCCATTCGCAAAATAAATCCCAATGCCAGGCTTGTTCAAACGGAAGATATCGGGAAAACATACAGCACACCTCTTTTAAAATATCAGGCAGACTTTGAGAATGAAAGAAGATGGTTATCTTATGATTTGCTGTGTGGTAAACTGACCAAAGGATATCGAATGTGGGATCACCTGATCTGGCTTGGAATTTCCGAAGAAGATTTAAATTTTTTTGTAGAAAACCCATGCCCTCCTGATATTATCGGCGTGAATCATTATTTAACTTCTGAACGTTTTATTGATGAGCATATAGAGAAATATCCTGCAATGACTCATGGTGGCAATGGGCAACATGTATATGCAGATGTGGAAGCCGTCAGAGTGGACTTGAGAGAAGCCACAGGGCCTGAAGTTTTAATAAAGGAATTGTGGGATAAATTCAAAATACCGATTGCCATTACAGAGGTGCAGCTAAGTTGTACTCGTGAGCAGCAATTGCGTTGGATGAAACATATGTGGGACAGCGCCCGGAATTTAAAAAATAATGGTGTTGATATTTTAGCTCTTACCTCATGGTCTTTACTCGGAGCATTTGGTTGGAACCATTTATTAACAGAGAATCATCAGGATTATGAAACAGGCGTGTTTGACATAAGAGCTGCATTGCCCCGCCCAACGGCTTTGGCAAAAATGATAAAGGCGCTTGCCAATAATGAAGCATACAATCATCCTTTTTTAGAGGATGTAGGTTGGTGGAAAAAAGACAAGAGGGTCATTTATTTCCCTTTTGCCAACAAGCCGGATCAAGCAACAGCGCCTGCTGTTAATAAAGTAGCTGAGACGAAAATTAATAAAAGACCTATTCTTATTATAGGTAAAAGTGGGACATTAGGAAATGCTTTCGCAAGAGCATGCGATGAACGGGATATCTATTATCAATTGTTGAGTAGGGCAGATATGGACATATGCAATTCAGAGATGGTGGAAAAAGTAATCATGGAAAGGAAGCCATGGGCCATAATAAATGCAGCCGGGTATGTACGTGTTGATGATGCTGAAACAGATGCAGAGAAGTGCTTCCTCTATAATATGGCCGGCCCCTCAACTTTATCTTTGATTTGCAAAAAGTATGATATCAGGCTGGTAACATTTTCTTCTGATCTTGTATTTGATGGAAAGAAAGGAATTCCTTATCTGGAAAGCGACCTTACAGCGCCATTGAGTGTTTACGGACATTCTAAAGCGAAAGCAGAAACGAATATTTTAAGCCTGAATCCAGATGCATTGATTATAAGAACAAGTGCATTTTTTGGACCATGGGATGAATACAATTTTATTAGGGGTACGTTAAATTCTTTAAATAAAAACCAACCTATACAAGCAGCAAGTGATTCGTTCATATCTCCAACATACATTCCGGATCTGACCAATAGTAGCCTTGATCTTTTAACAGACGAAGAAAGTGGAATTTGGCACATTGCTAATTCAGGAGAGGTAAGCTGGGCTGATTTAGCAGTAGAAGTTGCAAGCAGGGCAAAGCTTAATAAAGATTTGATCATTGCTACTCCTATAGAGGAATTAAATTATAAAGCTATTCGGCCTTTATATAGTGTCCTTCAAAGTGAAAAAGGTATTCTTTTACCCTCATTAGAAAGTGCATTAGACAGGTTCTTCTTTTCCAATCCAATCATAAATTTTGACAGTTAAAAATAATTTATGCGTTTTAAAAATAAAGTTTATCTTATCTGTTGAGAAATGGGATCAAGTATTGATTCGTAAATTTAATATCTGCGTTTGTATTGCTTGCCCTATATGCAATGTGCTGCAATTGTTAAGGTGTAATATGTTTTTTAGTGTCCTCAGAAGCAAGTTATATTAATGGAACAATTTTAGTTATTGATAGAGAAAGATTAGACAAACTTTAAATACATGAGCCAAATGAAAAATACAATTAAGCTGCTAAGGTTTCATTTTTCAATATTTCTATTGCCTGTTTCCCTATTTTCATTTTTCTATATTCAACCTGCGATCAATTATCAGTTATTCCTCGTTTTAGCTATTTGGCATCTATTGGTGTTTCCTTCCAGTAATGGGTACAACAGCTACCATGATCAGGATGAAGGACCGATCGGGGGATTAGCTTCACCACCTAAACCGACAAAATTGCTCCTCCATTTATCAAACCTCATGGATGGTACAGCGATAGTACTTTCTTTTCTAATCAATTATTATTTCTCGTTTTTTGTTGCCGTCTACATCATCGCCTCGCGTCTTTACAGCAATAGAAATATTCGTCTCAAGAAATTTCCAATCATCGGTTTTTTAGTTGTTTTCATTTTTCAGGGCGCATGGATATTTTGCGCTAACATAGTTGCTTTATCTTCCGGGAATTTACTTTCAAACCGGTCGGTTGTGTTTTCTGCAATTGCTTCCTCCTTCTTTATCGGCACGATCTACCCGCTCACGCAAATATACCAGCACGAAGCAGACCGTAAAGACGGTGTAAACACATTGAGCATGCTGCTGGGCATAAAGGGGACATTTATTTTTTCCGCCCTTTTGTTTTTTATTGCGACCCTCTTTGTTTATTTTTCGTTTTCAAACATACATACAATCAATAATTTTTGGCTCTTTAATATTGTGATGCTGCCATCTACACTTTATTTCTTATACTGGGCGTTAAGATCATTTAAAAATACAGCACAGGTTAATTTTAAAAATGCAATGACCATGCTTGTGCTTTCATCAATGCTCAATAATCTTTACTTTTTAATATTGTTAATTAAATAAGCACTTATGTCATACATCCTCGATATATCAACAGCTGTTCCCGAGTTCCGAATTGAAAAAGAAGACTTGGTGCGTTTTTATTCCCAGGCTTTTGCGCCTGGTGAAACAAGCCACCTTATTCAAAAGCTGAATTTCTTAAACAAGAAAACGAAAATCAATACCCGTTACAGTTGTATTCCTGACTACAAGGGAAATGAATACGCGTTATATACAGAAGGAAATTATAAGCAGCCGGTTGAAAAAAGAATGGAACTGTATAAGGAAAAGATTATGCCGCTTGCTGCTAAAGCCATAGATAAACTACTGATACAAACCGATATTGAACCGCGTGATATTACGCATCTCATTACCGTTAGTTGTACAGGATTATTTGCTCCGGGCTTTGAGTTTTTGGTAGCTGAACAGTATGGACTACAACACACAGAAAAATTAGCAATAAATTTTTTGGGTTGTTATGCCGCCATAAAAGCCATTAAGCACGCACATTATATCGCACAGGCAAATCCGGACGCCTGTATTTTAATTGTCAGTGCTGAACTTTGTTCGTTGCATTTTTATCCATCAGTTTCCGATGAGGATATAGTCGCCAATTTATTATTTGCTGACGGGGCTGCGGCAGTCATCGTTTGTGGAAATGAGAGCAAGCATATAAAAAACAAAGTGGTCTTAAATATTGATGCTATAGGTTCTGCCTATATTCCGAACACATTGGAATTAATGACCTGGAATGTTTCTTCATCTGCATTCAGGATGTACCTGAGTAAAAATATTGTTAAAGCCATAAAAGATAATATACAGCCTGTTGTAAATGATTTTTTGAACGAAAACGAAACAGACTATTGGGCAATTCATCCGGGCGGTATCAGAATAGTGGAAGCGGTTAAGGAAAGTCTCCACCTGACTGAAAGCAATGTAGCAGATTCAATGTACATATTGCAAGAGTATGGAAATATGTCGTCTCCTACTATTCTTTTTATTTTAAGCAGGATATTGGGAAAAATCAAAAATGCTGCATATGCTGAGAACAAAAAAATATTTACCTGTGCCTTCGGGCCTGGGTTAAGTATTGAAATGATCAGCCTTTCATCAGTAGATACAACGAACATAAACAAGTTTAAATATACTACTGAAAATTATGCTGTTCAGGTTTAGGTCAAATGAAAAAGAATATTTGGACAATAGAGTTATTGCAACCAAAGATCTGTATCGGAATCTAACCGAGTTAGATAGTATCAATAAGCTATTAGGAGGATATAATGCTTCCTTAAAAGGGTTAGCGGTTATTTTAAAAACAAAAAAAACAGTTCGTACTATTTTAGATATTGGATTCGGTGGTGGCGACTCTATAAAGCAGCTTTCCAAATTTGCTGATAAAAATAACACGAAGCTATTTTTCTATGGAGTTGATTTAAAAAGCGATTGTGTAACATATGCAGAAGACAATCTGTCTGCCATGAATAACAAAAAATTAATTTGTGATGACTACCGAAATATTTCGGCAGAGCTTTTAAAACAAATAGATATAATTCATTGTAGTTTATTCTTACATCATCTTACAGATGAGGAAATAATCAGTTTATTCAAATTTGGAAAATCTAATCAATGCATTATTCTTGCGAATGATTTACATCGCAATTGGTTTGCCTATTACAGCATAAAATTTCTTACCGCATTATTTTCAAAATCTTATTTGGTAAAAAATGATGCTCCTCTTTCTGTAAAGAGGGGATTTAAGAAAAATGAACTGGAATCATTACTTGAAAAAGCTGGGTTCAAAAATTATTCTGTAAAATGGAGTTGGGCATTTAGGTATAGAATAGTTGGTTACGAATGATTACGTTTTTGCAATAATTGATTGGCGAAATAAATAAAATGTTTAATGTACGGCCCTCTATTAATGATGGAATCAAGCAGAAAAGAATTAGCTATAAGTGCATATAAAAAATCAATTGGAAATTAATATTTTGAATTAAACAAAAAATCAAATGAAAACTTTAAAAGGATCAAAAACAGAAATCAATTTATTGAAAGCTTTTGCCGGAGAATGTCAGGCACGAACGCGTTATGATTTTTTTGCAAAACAGGCAAAAAAAGATGGATTGGAACAAATTTCCGCCATTTTTACAGAAACAGCGCTCAATGAAAAAGCCCATGCGAAAATTTTTTTCCAATTTTTGGAAGGAACAGAAGTAGAAATTACTGCCAAATATCCGGCAGGAAAAATTGGAACTACTGAAGAAAATCTGAAGGCAGCAGGAGAAGGCGAAATTGAAGAAAACACAATTCTATATCCTGAATTCGCACGTATCGCTGAAGAAGAAGGATATAAGGAAGTTGCAATTGCATTCAAGCTGATTGTGAAAATTGAAAAGTCACATGCGGAGCGTTATGAAAAACTTCATAAAAATCTTGAAGAAGGAAAAGTCTTTAAACGAGATGGAGTTGTAATATGGAAATGTCGCAATTGCGGACATCTTCATGAAGGAAAAAGTGCGCCTGAAATATGTCCTGCTTGTCAGCATCCTCAGGCATTTTTTGAAATTCTGGAAAACAGTTATTAAATTAAAATTTAGCATGTCAATATTTATGAAAAACCAATTAAACGAAAAAAAGGCGGCTATTCTGGCCACCGATGGTTTTGAACAATCAGAATTCGAGAAACCAATTGAAGCAAAATTTCAACTGAATACGAACAAACATTTAAAATAGGAGATAACAACATGAAAGCATTAGTTTACAACGGACCCCGCGATGTGCAGGTGATGGATGTGCCAGACGCGAAAATCGAACAGCCCACAGATGTGCTGGTGAAGATCACGACCACTAATATCTGCGGTTCTGACCTTCACATGTATCAAGGAAGAACTGATATGGAAAAAGGAAGAATATTGGGTCACGAAAATTTGGGTAAGGTAGTAGAGATAGGTAAAGCTGTAACTAATATTAAAGTTGGTGATATGGTATGCCTGCCTTTTAATATTGGCTGTGGTCATTGCAAAAATTGTGAAAGTGGATATACCGGCTTTTGCCTCACGATGAATCCCGGCATGGCAGGCGCTGCTTACGGTTTTGCAGGAATGGGACCTTACAGTGGCGGACAGGCTGAATACCTGAGAGTACCTTATGGTGATTTTAACTGCCTGAAATTACCTGAAGATGCAATAGAAAAGGAAAATGATTATGCGATGTTATCTGATATTTTTCCTACCGGATATCACGCAACTGAACTCGCTAATGTGCAACCCGGAGATTCTGTGGTCATCTATGGTGCTGGTCCTGTCGGGCTTATGACAGCACTCTCTGCAAGCATTAAAGGTGCCAGCCAGATCATGGTTGTTGATAATCTTAAAGACAGGTTGAAACTTGCTGAAGACTTTGGAGCCATTGCTATTGATTCTTCAATGGGTTCTGCTGTTGAACAGGTTCTTGAACTTACCAAAGGTATAGGTGCAGATAAAGGTTGCGAATGCGTGGGCTACCAATGTTGCGATAAGCATGGTACTGAACATTCTAACATTATTATGAACGAACTGGTACAGGCAGTGAAAGCTACAGGATCTATAGGTGTAGTAGGTTTTTTTCAACCCAAAGATCCAAAACTTCGTAATGCAGGACGCATGGATTTTGACTTTGGTAACTTCTGGATGAAAGGGCAACGTATTGCAACAGGGCAGGCTAATGTAAAGTCTTACAATCGTCAGCTTTGCACACTTATCTCTGTAGGTAAAGCTAAACCGTCATTAATTATCTCACACGAGCTTCCACTTGGCGAGGCTCCGGAAGCATACAAGCATTTTGATGCAAGTGACAAAGGATGGACGAAAGTGATACTAAAACCAGAGTGGTAAAACACTCAAAAGTTTAATGAAGAACTAATCAAATTTGCGCTTGAATGAACTTAATTACAGTGAATTTACAAAATAATCATAAATACATCCCAACATGGAAAAACAATTAAACGAAAAAAAGGCAGCTATTCTGGCTACCGATGGTTTTGAACAATCAGAATTTGAGAAACCAATTGAAGCATTGAAAAAAGCAGGAATTATAGTAGATGTAATTTCAATAAAAGAAGGAAAAATAAAAGGATGGAAAGAAAAAAACTGGGGAGATGAATTTAAAGTTGATAAATCTATTGACAACGCCATGTCTACAGATTATGATTTATTAGTATTGCCTGGCGGTGTAATAAATTCTGATTCATTACGGGTGAATGAATCGGCCGTAAAATTTGTTACTGATTTTTTTGATCAAGGGAAACCAATTGCTGCAATTTGCCATGCTTCCTGGATATTAATTGAAACCGGAAAATTAAAAGGGAAACGATTAACATCTTATAAAACTATTAAAACCGATCTGATAAATGCTGGCGCAAATTGGGAAGATGCGGAAGTAGTAATTGATAACGGACTAATTACAAGCAGAAGTCCGAAAGATCTACCTTCTTTTTGTAAAGCAATATTAGAAGAAATAAAAAAGAAAATTGATCTGGATGCGAAAAACAAATTTGGGTACAATTTGAAATCCATAGTAACAGCGATTTTTGGTTTTGCATTCCTGCTTTTGGTTGCATGCAACAACCAACACAATCAAAAGGTTGAAATACAAACCCCTTCTACGCTACAATCCGATAAGGACCTGCTTCAGCAGGCACAAGTTTTCTTTCAGCCGCTTCCAAATCGTGCTGAAAGTATCGATAATCCTATTACTCCTGAAAAAATCAAACTTGGCAAGTTACTTTATTTCGACACACGTCTCAGTAAAACAGGAAACAATAGTTGCAATTCATGTCACAATCTTGCCACTTACGGAGTAGACAATCTGCCGACTTCCAAAGGTGATGCAGGAAAGTTTGGTGATAGAAATTCACCCACTTGTCTCAATGCCGCTTTTCATGTTGCGCAGTTTTGGGATGGAAGAGCAAAAGATGTGGAAGAACAGGCAGGTGGCCCGATTCTAAATCCGGTGGAGATGGCCATTCCTTCAAAAGATTTTTTGGTAAAAAAACTTAAAGGCACAAAAGACTATGCCGATTTATTTAAAGCTGCTTATCCTACTGACAAAGACCCGTTGACATATCTTAATATTCAGAAATCAATTGGGGCTTTTGAGCGCACGCTCGTCACGCCATCTCCTTTTGATAATTATTTGAGAAACGATTACGCAGCATTGGATGCTGACCAGAAAGCAGGACTTAAAACATTTATTGATATAGGCTGCATCCAATGCCATAATGGTGTTGCAATCGGTGGCTCTTCATTTCAAAAGTTCGGTGTTCATGGTGACTATCGAACATTTACCCATAGTACATCCAACGATGAGGGACGAAAAAAAATAACCAAACAGGAAAGTGATAAAGATTTTTTCAAGGTGCCGTCCCTTCGCAATGTAGAGAAAACCTTTCCTTATTTTCACGATGGAAGTGTTAGCGATTTGAAAGAGGCCGTTTTAATTATGGGTAAAGCACAATTGAATAAAGATTTGACAGAAGCTCAGGTAAAAGAAATAGTTGCGTTTCTGAATTCGCTTACAGGAAATCTACCGGATGAGGCGAAGAATCCTCCTAAAATTCTATCGCAGAAATAATTCAATAAAGAAAAATTATGACACAACAAAAATCTCAAAAAGCCATAGAGGTACTGATAGTTGGCGCCGGACCTTCAGGACTAATGATGGCCTGTCAGCTGGCGATTCGCGGTATTCATTTTCGTATCATTGATATAAAAGAACATCCTTCTACTTATTCCGGTGCATTAATCGTTCATGCAAGAACTGTAGAAATTTTTGATCAGATGGGAATTTCTGAAAAAGTAGTACAGGAATCAATTATAGCCAACGACCTAAGCATCGTTTTCAATGGAAAAAAAACAGTTCGGATTTCTTTAAAAGATATTGGACAAGGTCTTACAAAATTTCCAAACCTGTATCTGATTGAACAATCAAAGACAGAACAATTATTAATTGATTTTATTTCAGCTCAGGGCTGTTCAATTGAAAGAAAAACAGAATTGAAAAGTTTTACTCAGGATGAAACCGGTGTTACTTCAATTTTGAAACTTCCTGATGGAAAAGAAGAAACTATAAAAACAAACTATTTAATTGCTGCTGATGGCGGACACAGTGGTGTTCGGGAACATTTAAAAATTCCATTTGTCGGGAAAGTGCATCCTGTTTCCTTATTTATTATTGATTGCAAAGCGGAACTTGATTTGCCACCGGATGAAATGTGTTTTTCATTTTCAGATGCTTCCACCTCCGGATTTTTTCCGATGAAAGAAAACAGAAAGCGTATAGATGGTGTTATACCAAAGGAACTGGAAGGTAACGAACATATTACATTTGAAGACATAGAGGAAAAATTTGCTGAAAGACTTCGTATGAAGGTTAGGCTATACAAACCTGAATGGTTTTCTGTAGCCCATTCGCAGCAGGGATATGCTTTATCCTATCAACAAAATCGTTGTTTCCTCGTCGGAGATGCGGCTCATACTTTCACTCCGGTAGGTGCGCAAGGCATGAATACCGGATTGCAGGATGCTTATAATCTGGCTTGGAAACTTTCGTTTGTAATTCAGGGTAAAGCAAAGAGTACACTTCTGAATACCTATTCAGCCGAAAGGCAAAACATCGCCAAAAAATTAGTACGCTCTACCGGCAAAATTTATAATCTTGTTACAAGTCAGAATATTTTCACTAAATCATTCCGCCTGCATTTACTTCCAAATTTGATGAAATGGAAATTGCCATTTATAGCAAAACAAAAATTCTTTCGCGAGTTTTGTTTCAATGCAATATCTCAACTTGGTATTAATTATCGGGAAAGTACATTATCACTCAATGCATCCTTTGGAAAGTTCCCCGACAATTCACCGAAACCTGGAGATAGATTACCATTTCTGGTATTTAATGAAAATGATAAAGAAATAAATATTCAGGAGAAAATAAATGGCATGGGCTTTACACTTTTAATTTTCACTAAGCATCCGCCCTCATTAGAGAATGAAGGAGGTACAGAAAAATATAAAAATGTTTTATCCTATGAAACTATTCAATTTAAAACAAAAACAAAATTTCTGTTTGAGCATTTTGGTATTGAGGATAGCGGTTGTTACCTTATTCGGCCAGATATGTATATTGCCTATCGATCCGCAACAATGAATCCCAATCATTTGAACAATTATTTACAAACGTTCTTTGTGGGTCAGCAATAATTAAATATTAAAACATTAATCATGAAATCATTTATCTTTTGGCAAAGATGGCTTTTCTATCCCAGTTTGCTTTTTGCTTTTTACGGAATTGTTTTTGCATTCTATGGAAATAATTTATTATTCATGACGATCATCAAAACCATTCTGAATTTATTTTGTATTAATTAAAAAAACTAATGAAAAATAATCAAACAAATAATAACCCTAAAACCCCAATTGCCATGAATACACTAACTAAATTCGAATTAAAACCGCTGCCTTATGCTTATGATGCTCTTGAACCTTTCATTGATAAGCTTACAGTAGAAATTCATTACAGCAAATTTCATAATACCTATTATGACAATTTAATCAATGCAATTAAGGGTACCGAGATGGAATCTATGGAGATAGAGGGTATTTTCAGGAACATCAGCAAATATCCTATGGAAGTGAGAAACAATAGTGGTGGATATTTCAATCATATATTTTATTGGGAAAGCATGAAAGCTCATGGAGGTGGTCTGCCAATAGGTAAGTTGGCAGAAGCTATTACTAAAACATTTAGCTCATTTGAAGAGTTCAAAAAACAATTTTCCGACTCAGGTAAAACAAGATTTGGCAGTGGTTGGGCATGGTTGTGCCTTGACGATAAAGGCAAACTGTTTATTTGTTCTACACCCAATCAGGATAATCCGTTGATGGATATCGCTGAAAAAAAAGGAATACCTATACTAACAATTGATGTATGGGAACATGCTTATTACGAGAAATATCAGAACAAAAGGTCGGATTATATAGATGCATTCTGGAACCTTGTAAACTGGGATGAAGTAGCAAAGAGATATGAAAATGCACTAAAGCCATTGGATACGAAATAAATTATACCATAATTTTTCAGAAATACACATAAGGCAAATCAATGTAACATGGGAAAGAAAAAATTAACAACTGCAAGTGGCAGACTTTATACCGAGTTTGACAACCTGATAGCTCATTCATAAATTTAATCTTAAAATCATTCATAATGAGATCCTTTATTTTCTGGCAACGATGGTTATTTTACAGCAGTATATTATTTGCCCTGTTCGGAATTGTTTTTGCCGTATATGGCAATAATACTTTTTTTATGCCTTATAATAAAGCCCTTGCCCGCGTTTTCTGGTTGAGCGACAATATGCCCGCCGGGATAGAACCATTCCGGGCTTTTATATGGGGACCGTTGGGTGGTACTATAGCATGTTGCTATATTTTACTGGCACTTATAGCATGGTTCCCATTCCAGAAAAAAGAGCGTTGGGCCCGAAATGCAATTATAGTAGCATTCGGGGTATGGATATTATTGGATTCGGCTGTTTGTCTCCATTATGGTGTATATTTTCAGATATATATCATTAATGCATTTTCATTTTTACAAAAAGGCTTGCCAATTATTTTTACATGGAAGGATTTTTCTTTAAAAGTACAAAGTGAAAACAATATTTAATAGAAACACATTAAATTTAAAAGGTCTATATGAATGAGCGTGTTATTTTAGTAGATAAAAATGACCAGCCTATTGGTGATATGGATAAACTGGAAGTCCATCAAAAAGGGCTTCTTCACAGAGCTTTTTCTATTTTCATATTTAATGATAAGAGGCAATTACTCTTGCAACGCAGGGCGAAAGAGAAATACCATTCAGCAGAACTTTGGACTAACACTTGTTGTAGTCATCCCCGACCTGGAGAATCAAACTTGGAAGCAGCCAAACGCAGATTGAAAGAGGAAATGGGAATTGAAACAGATTTGAAGAGAAAATTCGGCTTTATATACCAGGCACGCCTTGGTAATAACCTACTCGAATATGAATATGACCACGTTTATGTAGGACAATACAATAGTGAACCTCTTCTTAATCCTGAAGAAGCTTCAGATTATAGATGGGTTAGTATTCGCCGGTTAAAGGAGCAAATTATAATATATCCAGGAAAATTTACCGAATGGTTGAAAATTGCCATCCATTCATTTTAAAGGCTTCACATTTTACTTCACATTAGTATTATTCTAAAAAAATAGCAGATGCTTCTCTTGATTGGTAAAATCTGATGCCATTGCAAATAGAATTTATTAAAAAAGCTCTCATGGAATTTAAAAAATTTTTATCCTCTGGTATTATTGGCACTTCAGCAATGACAATCTTTAGTTATTTAGTTTCTGAATTAATGAGCGAGAATTTCCGGGAACCTGAAATTATGACTACCCTTATTAAAAACCTTTTACTAACTGCTAAACAATATTCACCATACTTAGCATGGAGTTTACATTATATTATTGGATTTAGTTTTGTTTTAATCTATGTGAGATTATGGGATAATAATAAATTAAAACCAAATATTGAATCGGGATTGTTTCTTGGGGCAGTAACTGGAATAGTTGGTATAATTGGTTGGTATTTTACATTAAAAATTCATCCTAACCCACCAATTATAAATTTAAAACATTTCTTTATTCTTTTATTTTTCGCTCATATTGTTTTTGGAATATTTGCAGTGATAGGATATATTTTAGTAAAAAAACTAACCGATAATGTAGAAACAAAATGAATATAAAAACTCAGCGCCTCAAAGGGCTTTAACAAAAAACTTCTTTGAAATGGATAATGAAAAGCTATTTTATGAATAGTGTAGAAGTTTTTCCCCTTGGTGGTTTTTATTGATTTTTCAGGCATATATAAAGAAAGAAATATTTCCCGTAACATTTTAAAAATCAGTTGTTCTAGCCAGGGTGAGTATAGTATTGCACATTTTATAATATTGGGCAGGATATTTTCATTACACGAGATAATAAATAATTAACCTATATGCCTGGGTTTATCATGAGTACGATTTATGCTAAAACCTTGCATAAGGAAGCGTGCAAATAAAAAAAATTGTTACAGATGGAGAAAGGAAGATCAACAGATTTATCTCAACTAACCGGTGAAGCCCACACAGAAGATCTTGCAGGCGCTTACTTTCAAGGGGTACATTATTATGATATGGGCAAGGTGCAATATATCAATAGTTCTGGTATAGCAGATTTGATTGATTTGGTAAAAGATTGGATGGAACAAGGAATTGAAGTAAAATTTATTAATGTTCGCGACGAAATAAGAAAGGAATTTCAAAGATTGGATCTTGGGCACATTATCGATTTTGATTAAAATTTCACTTTAAACTTACCTGGAAACTTTTGAAAAAATATTACTTTGACAAATTTGAACATCGTCAGCCCTACCAACATATTCCGAATAATGAAATAAGAACAAAGTTGTTTCAGTTTTTTGGAATAATTACCATTGCATTAGGTATCGGATATTTGAATTGGCGATGGAGATATTCCTTGAATTTTGAAGCGCTTTGGTTTGCTATTCCACTTGTTGCCGCAGAAACGTTGAGTTTTGTGGGAACTATTTTAATCATTATTAATTTCTGGTCGAATAAAGACCGGAAAATAAAAGATCCTGTCCATTATCTTTCAGATATAGAAGAATTAAATGGAAGGACTGACAGGCCTGTTCGTATTGATGTGTTTATTGCTTCCTACAATGAAGATGTAGAGATTGTGCGAAAAAGTATTCAGGATTCAAAGAGAATGACCTATCCATACGAGGATGTAGTTATTAAGATATATGTACTGGACGATGGAAGACGTGATGGACGAAATCCTGCTAAAGAGAATATGAAGCAGGTGTGTGAAGAAGAGGGTATCGGTTACTTTTGCAGAGAAACAAATGAAGGGTATAAAGCAGGAAATTTAAAAAACGGACTGGAACGAACCATCGGAGACATCTTCGCCATATTGGATGCTGACACGCGTCCTTTTCCTACTTTTCTTGAAAGGACCATGGGATATTTCAAGAATAAAAAAATGGCTTGGGTTCAAACACCACAATGGTTTTATGATATTACGGAACCTATGAGCCTCGACATTTATCTTGAAAAAAATCTGGGTAAACTGGCAGGAAAAATGGGCAAAGTCGTTACAAAAGTGTTCGGAGATATCAAGGTAGGAGAAGATATTTTCGGAAATGATCCCCAGCTTTTTTACGATGTTATATTAAGAAGAAGAAATTTTTACAATGCTGCGTTTTGCTGTGGAGCAGGTTCCATCCATCGGAGAGAGGCGATAATGAGTTTAGCTGTGAATGATTTTGTTCAAGAGGTAAAAAGAGAAATCAATAAGAAACTGAACCAAAAAAGTAAGTCTAATGTTACTACAAACGACATAAAAAATCACAGAAAAAATACTTTAATAGGTCAGCAAATGATTCCATTTAAGTTCCATGCTTCTGAAGATATTTATACCAGTATTATGTTGCATGCGGATAAGAAAAACAAATGGGAAAGTTATCAGCATCCCATGGTAGAGTGTAAAATGCTTTCTCCTCAAGATGTGGATACATGGGTAAAACAAAGAATGCGTTATGCGACCGGTTCTTTAGATATTGCATTTAAAGACAATCCTATTTTTAGAAAAGGATTATCATTAGGTCAGCGTCTGTCCTATTTTGGAACCATCTATTCGTATTTCGCTCCACTATGGATCACCATTTTTTTGCTGAGCCCGATTGTTTTCTTTTTTACTCAGGCACTACCGGTACAAGCTTATAGTTTCGATTTTTTGAAGTTCTTTGTTCCGTTTCAAATATTGAATACTGTTACTATGACGATTGGTTGCTGGGGCATTAAAACGAACAGGGGAGATCAATACTATATATCCTGTTTCTGGATGATGCTGCTGTCCTTATACGCTGCCTTAAGAGGTAAGCCTGTTAAATTTAATGTAACACCTAAAGAAAGACAAATGGGTAATCATATGCAGCATATATTACCGCACATCATAATTATCGGACTCACACTGTTAGGGATACTATACAATATAGTTTTAATTCTTTTTGATGCGCATTCAAGTTGGTCGGGCTTTACATCAAATACATTTTGGAGTCTCTTTAATATTTTTAACCTGAGTATTATGATACGTGCAGCGTATTGGACAGAAGATGAATCTGTGGGTAAAGAAAATAAATAATTATTTTAATGAAGAAGGTAAATAATAATAAATTTCTATTTAAATCGGTTTTTTTCATTGTTAGCTTTTGCCTGGCTACTTACCTGGTGTTATGGATTGAGAAACTCAAGCCATCTGATTTGGGAACCTATAAAAACATGTTTATTAAAGAGATTGTTATTAAAAAAAGTGAATTTTATAACCTTCGTAAACCTGTTGCAAAATTAACGGAGAAAGAAATGGGCTTTGCGAAAACTGCATGGATTTATTTTGTGAAAAATTGCCATGAAAAAACCGGGTTGGTAAATGGAAGAGATCATGTACCCAACTTTACGATGGCTGATTTATCAAGTTACCTTATGGCTACGATCTCTGCATACGAACTAAAAATTATTGATAGCGTAGATTTTGATAACAGAATCGTGCGGGTATTAGCCTCGCTTCAGAAAATTCCTTTGTACGATCATAAATTGCCAAATAAAAAATACAGTACCTCTGATATGAAAATGTTGGATGAAGAAAACAATAATTCAGCTACGGGAATAGGTTGGTCAGCATTAGATATAGGACGTTTTTATAGTGTTGTTCAAAAAATATTGTTCGATTATCCACAGTATGTACCGATGCTTAAAACTGTTGTTAACAGATGGAAGATGGAAGATATGATAGTGAAAGGCAATTTGTATAGCATCCATAAAAATGAGGATAATATGGTTGAAAAAATACCCGATGGTAAACTGGGCTTTGAAGAATATTGCTCCAAAGGTTTAGCGATGAGTGGATTTGATGTGTCAGAAGCTGCATTGTATACAGATTTTATTAAGTTTATCACTATTTATGATGTCGAAGTAGGAGTTGATACCCGTGATCATAAAGACAAGTCGGATGATAATTATGTTCTTAGCGACCCTTATATTTTAGATGGTATTGAATATGGCTGGGATGTGAATTCTATAGAACTCGCCTATAGAGTATTTAATGTTCAGAAAAGCCGGTATAACAAAACCAATATTATTACTGCGGTGAGTGAAGACTACACAACATTACCTCCCTACTTTGTTTACAATACAATTTATGTAGATGGTAAAACCTGGAATTGTGTAGACAAGAAAGGAAACGATGCAGAAGACTTAAAATCTGTAAGTACCAAGGCAGCTTTCGGATGGAATGTTTTGTTTCAGGACACCTATGCCGACCTGTTGTTAGAGACTGTAAAAGATCTCAATGATCCGAAAAAAGGATGGTATTCCGGTAAATATGAAAAATCAGGAAAGCCCAATACAACTATTACTGCAACTACCAATGGAATGATCCTCGAATGTTTAAATTATAAGGTTCATGGTAAAATGGTGAAGCTGTAATTTTTTTTGCTCTCGCGAGTATCCCACCATAAGTGTTCGAAACATCAAAACCGATAGTGTCTTAAGTCTGACCGTAATTTTAAAGCAAAGAAACAACAAGTCTGTTCCTATTAAATCCGCCTTAGGCGGATGACATGATTATAGAAAAAGATTAGCCGATACATTTAAAAACCCCTGTAAGGGGTGACATAATTTCTTCATCATTATTTGAAAAATAAAAAGGTATTGCCTCCGAAACATCTATGTCACCCCTTACAGGGTTTTTTATAACGAGCGTGAATACCAATAACTACAATCATGTCATCCGCGAAATGCGGATTTTTGTGCATTCAATGTTTATGGTTTCGAACACTTGTGGTGGGACGCTGTAATTTGTCTCACAATTATTTTGGAACATTCCGGCTTGATATTATCAAGCCGGAATAATAAATTTGGACAAATAAAAACAACAATAAAATGGACACAATAAACAAAGTAGCAATAACGGTTGAAACGATCGTTAAAGCACCGATAGAAAAAGTTTGGAAATTCTGGACGGACCTGTTTTGGTGGGTTGGGGTGTAGAGAAAGTAAACGATTAGCAACAATTTTGATAAAAAACATTGTTTTGCCCCTAAGCAATTTTTAAAAGCAGGTTGCCATCAATGCCTAAAATTTGATTCATAGCTTTTAAAAATGAAATGCTTGGTTTTCTCTTATTGTGCATTATTTCTGAAAGTTTGGTATCGGTAGTATTCAGCATTTTGGCAAGTTCCTTTTGCTTTAATTTATTCTCAAACATTTTTAACTCAATTAAACCTTGCACCGTTTGAGGCAAAGGGATAGTATAATGTGTATCCTCATAGGTTTTTACTGTTTGGGTGTAGGTATTCAGGTCTGCACTTTCTTTTTTGGTAAGGTGGTCAAAGCCTCCCTTTTTAGTTGCAATAGCCAATAAATCATTCATTTTGCTTTCTGCTATTGAAAACTCTTTTTTTGTTATTTCCTTTTTCATTTGTTAGATGTTTTTACAATCAATTTTATCATATTCTTTATGAGTTCCTACAAACCTTATGTAAATTGTTCTTTTGCTAAAATGTATCAATGCTACTATCCGGTATTTGTTACCTCCTACATTAAAAACATATCTGTCATTTCCTACACTATCTAAAGGCTTGTTTTATGCTGTGAAAGTCCTGCCAGTCGCTTTGCAATGCTATATTATACCATACAAGTAAAGGCTCTTTGGCTTTTGTTTCATTTTGATAAAACTCAATTATTTTGGTTTTTGTAATTATAACCATGAAACAAAGGTAATCATTAACTTATCAAAAACAAAAAATAATTATCAAAAACAAAAAACCTCCATATCAGGTCCTTCCCTACGGTACAAAATTGTTTTCCAGCTAAGCCCCGCTTGAAAGGCATCGAGCAGCAGGAATTCAAAATGTTTCTTATCGTTATGAACAGGGTTCATGGTAAAATGGTGAAGCTGTAATTTTTTTTTGCTCTCGCGAGTGTCCCACCATAAGTGTTCGAAACATCAAAACCGATAGTGTCTTAAGTCTGACCGTGATTTTAAAGCAAAGAACCAACAAGTCTGTTCCTATTAAATCCGCCTTAGGCGGATGACATGATTATAGAAAAAGATTAGCCGATACATTT
>OLLH01000227.1_pt1 | contig 42781 bp, 38 predicted proteins | sample 1604451 | NCBI WGS metagenome assembly OLLH01 (sample SAMEA104055714, study PRJEB20765) | soil metagenome | isolation source: soil
GAAATACCTTTGGCCTCCGGCCTATAGAAAAAAAACAGGAATCAATACAAACGTTATATTGAAAATACTATATTTATGCTTTAATCTTTTTTTATGCCAACGGGATACCAGATTAAAGACCAAGACTCATGTTACTTTTTAACTATTCAAGTTGTAGAATGGATAGATGTGTTTTCCCGTAAAAACTATCGCGATTGTATTATCGATAGCCTTAAATTTTGTCAGGATAACAAAGGCTTACGTATGTTTGCTTTTGTAATTATGTCAAATCATATTCACATGCTTGTTCGCAGTGAAACAGGAAACCTTAGTGATACCCTTCGTGATTTTAAAAGTTTTACAAGTAAGGAAATTTTAAAAATGATAATGTCAGAAAAGGAAAGCAGGAAGGAATGGATGCTGAAAATTTTCCGCTTGGCTGCAAGTAAACATGAAAGAAATTCAGAATACCAGGTATGGACACATAACAATCATGCAGAGGAAATGTTTTCTAACAAGTTCATTGAGCAAAAGCTGGAATACATTCATAATAACCCTGTCAGAGCTGGCATTGTAGAATATCCTGAAGAATATGTTTATTCCAGCGCAAGAAACTATGCTGATAAAGACGGTTTACTGGATGTATCTTTAGTATACAGAAATTGGAAGACTATTTAGGCCAGAGGCCTTTAAGCACACAGCGTAGCGAGACGCTACGCTGAACGAAGACGAGCTGGATACCCTACGCTGAACGGGGGAACTGCACTACAATTATACGCAAAACTGTCATACGAAGAACTGAACCCCCGCTTTTGCCAATGTGCTGTTATGTGCTGTGTTTCTCTTTCGTCAATGCGTTTGTCGCTTAAAGTTTGTGATGATTTTTTTAGATAAAGTGTCAATAAGATTGTCTGGTATGTCGTGTCCCATACCGTCTAACCACAAGCTGTCTGCGTTTGGAATTATTGATGCACACTTTTTGCCGTGGTCAATTGGAATAAATGGGTCAGATTTTCCGTGAACAATAAGTGTTGGAACAGAAAGTAGTTTTAGTTTGTCGTAACGAGAACCGGAAAGAAAAACGGCACCTTGATGTTGTCTTGATACATTTGAATTGTATCCGTTTCGTTTTCTAAGGTTATATAAAACTTGTTCAGAAATTTCTTTAATGTTCAAGTCGTATGTTGCATTACCCATCAAAATTATTCTGCTCGAAAGATGTAGCTTAATCATATTTTTTTCTCCACCAATGATGCCATATTTCAAAGATGTTTTGATTAGCTGCCAAGCAATACTTGATGATATTTTTGCTAAATCTGGGTCTTCAATATATCCTGACGACATAATAGAAGTCATAGAAACCACCCTGTCAGGATGATTAAGGGCTAACTCCTGTGCTATCATTCCACCCATTGAAATGCCAATGATATTTGCTTTTTCAATTCCAAGAGAATTTAAAACGGCAATCCCATCGTCTGCCATATTAGCAAGGGAATATGGTTTTTTGCTGTCCCAATTCTTAACCCAGTCCGACATTCCTGTTCCCCTGTGGTCGTAGCGAATTACCTGATAACCCGAATCTACAAATGATTGAATGAATTTTTGAGGCCAACCCAAGGCATCATTTGAAATGCCCATTATCAGTAAGATTGCACCTTTTGATGAATCTTTTGGAGAAATGCTTTCATACCAAATATCCAAACCTTGCGATTTTGCAAAACCAGTTTTGCCTTTAACTATTTCAGGTAAAGGATTTTTCAAAACGCCTTCTATTATTTCATCAGTTCCTTTCGGCAAGGTTGGTCCCGATGTGTAAATGTAAATTGAACTACCAATAAGCAATAACAGTATTGCTATGCCTGTGATTTTTAATATTTTTTTGAATGATTTCATTTTTGAGATTTTAAATTGTTATTGTTTAAAGTCGAACTGACCCAACTTTGTTTTGTCCTCGTTAGATTCAACCAATTCAACTTTTATTTCTATGGTGTCCTCCTTTTTGTTAGATGGCGGAATTGGAATACCTCCTCCAATGCCAAGTCCAACGGATGCTAAAACTATTAGAAGGACAAGTCCTAACAGTCTCAATATTTTTTTGAAACCTTTCATAATTATTTAATGAGTTATTTTGTTGGCTAACGCCAACAAAATGATTTTTTGTGAAATAGAATGAAGCCAAATGATTTGGCAAATAGGATAGGAACTATCCTATAAAAGTTGCAAAAATGTCCTCGTCAGAATTTTGAGGAATTGTCTTAACTTGTAAAAAGTGGTCGGCAGACTTATAGGAACAAAATTGCCTTGAAATACTGTCGAGCTTTACTTTGGTGAGTAAGTTGTAAGTAAATAATGTATTTGTCCAGTTTTTGTAAGGGTTTATTAAAAAGTCGTTACAACTGGTGAGTTCAAAAGCTTTTTTAAATGAAATTGTCCGCTTACAAGTCTTGTGATTATTTGAGATTACAAGCTCGGTCTGTGTCGCCTGTTGTTGTCTTGATTGAGAATTGCCAGCATACCCTGAAAAAGTAAGGATGCTAAAAAACAAAGTTACTGTCAGCAACCATTTTGTTAGCTTGTCCTTATGATATGTAAATTGAGTATTCGTCATTTCGTTGTCAAAGGTAGTCATTTTGTTGCGGTCGTCCTAACATAGCACATAACATCTCTGTAATCGCAACTAGGTTATGCCCAGTTTTTATTCCTTATGATCTAATACTATCCCGTCAACTTGTGGCTTAAATATTTTATTTGCAATTAACTGTTGGATTGCAATTGAAACTAATTTGTTAGTTGTCCCGAGTTTTTCAGCGACAATTTTATGAATTCCTTTTTCCCAAGGTTGCTCTGGTAGCTCGTTTTTTACTTGTTCGATAATTTCAGCGTCTAATAATTTTTAATCTTAATAAACGCTTCATTAAAAGCCACATTCAATATCAATCAAAATTCAAACAGAGAAACCAACATTCCAATGTTGAAAAATAGCCAATAGCTACCAGCTTTCTTACCCTTCACTATTTTACCTTTAGAATGATAAAAAATGGGTGGCTATGCGAAGCTTTATTAAGTTTGGAATTGTTTGTGTATGGCTCATTTCCGGCAGTCCTATTTTCGCACAGGTAGTTCCGGACAAAATTTCTGCTACAGAATATATCGAAAAATATAAATCGGATGCCATTAAAGACATGCTAAGAACGGGTGTTCCGGCTAGTATAACGCTTGCCCAGGGTATGTTGGAGTCAAGGAATGGGAACAGCCCTTTGGCCTTGGAAGCGAACAACCACTTTGGTATAAAGTGCCATACCGATTGGCCGGGAGAAACGTTCCACCAGGACGATGATGCACAAAACGAATGCTTTAGAAAATACAAAACAGTACTGGAATCATTTGAGGATCATTCCAATTTTTTAAAAACAAAAACCCGTTATGCCTTTTTATTCGAAATGGAAAGAAGCAATTACAAAGGCTGGGCCGAAGGTTTGAAACGTGCAGGCTATGCCACCAATCCTTTTTATCCACAGCTCCTCATCAAAATTATAGAAGACAATCAATTGTACGAGTTGGATAAGCTCGACAAAGGAGATGTTGTAAAAACAAATCCTAAAATCAATACCCAAAAAATTGCTGCAAAAAACACCGCACTCAACAATGATGTGCCCTACATAACAGTGGGTAAAGGAGAAAGTGTTTTATTCATCGCACAAAAATACAACCTCGATTTATGGCAGATCTACAAATACAACGACATAGATAAAAACACCAATATCATAGAAGGTCAACGCTTATACATCAAACCAAAAAGAAGAAGTGGCTCTGTAGATTTTCATTTGGTGAAAGACCACGAAACAATGCACAGTATTTCTCAGCTTTATGGAATAAAATTAAAGCTTTTGTATAGAAAAAACAGAATGGAAACAGGCACAGAGCCGGAGGTAGGGCAGAAGCTTTGGTTGAGAGAAAAGAAACCACCTCTTCCCTAACCCTTCTCCAAAGGAGAAGGGGACTCTGCCATCTCTTTGAAAAAAATTATGGAAATACGATTAACCTGAAACAGTGACTAATGCTAGTGATCAAAAAGTCCTCTCCTTTGGAGAGGATTTAGGTGAGGTTCTTTCTCCAAAGGAGAAGGGGACTCTGCCATCTCTTTGAAAAAATATTGCAATACGATTAACCTGAAGCAGTGATTAATGTTACTGACCAAAAAGTCCTCTCCTTTGGAGAGGATTTAGGTGAGGTTCTTTTGCCAAAGGAGAAGGGGACTCTGCCATCTCTTTGAAAAAAATTATGGAAATACGATTAACCTGAACTCTTGGTTAACCTGAAGCAGTGATTAATGTTACTGACCAAAAAGTCCTCTCCTTTGGAGAGGATTTAGGTGAGGTGGTGATCCTGTTCCAAAACCATCAACACATATTTCTTATTGGCGGCAAAGGTTTCAGGATTTACTACTTCTAAATTTTTGTCCAGTTTAGTATTAATAGTCTGGATAAGATCTTCAAAAATATAATGTACGCCGGGTTGTTTTTTCAGGAGCTTTTCAAAAGCGAAATCTTTAACCGGCTTTACAATATCATTGCCCAACATATACACATAACTAATGGTCGGCAACACATTTAAGGTGATGTCCTGCTCATAAGTAATTTTCCATCCTGCTTTGGTAACCTGTCCCACAAAAGCTTCCCAGTAATGTCCTGATTTCTCTCCTTTACCATCTGTTCTGAAATAATCGCAAGCGATCCATTTGCCACCCGGTTTCAGAATTTTTTTAAGCAAAGGCAAAGCCACATCTAACTTTAAATATTGCAACGATTCAGAAGTGATCACTGTTCCGTATTCATTTTCTATTGGAGTACTATCTTCAAATTTAGATTCGATCGTGGTGATGTCCGGATATTTATTGCGGATATAATGCACCTGGTTTCTATCCGGCGACAAGGCGACTGGTTTCAAACCCCTGTCAACCATCAATTTTATTAAACCGCCCATGCCACAACCAATATCCAAAATCGGCGAGTTTTTATCTGTGATTTTATCGAGAATTAATTCGGCATATTTTAACTGTGCCTGGTAAATAGCATTTAAACTAATGTCATGAGGTTGGATATTTATATCGGTAAAATAACCATAGTGCAAAAAATCGCCGGGAAGAATAGTGTGATATAATTTAAGCTGGGCATCATCGTAAACACGACCGGTTTTGTTCTTGTTTCGCTGATATTTTATTACTTTATAAAGATGCTGAGGATAAAATATTTTTTTTAAAACACCGGCTATGAACGATCCTTTTTTCTGCTTTCTATTATTTTCTGATTGCGACACTTTTTATGTATTGGGACAGGTTAAAACTTTTTGAGCTAAGCCAGAATCAAAAACAAATTAAACAAAATTATCAATCATCTCTTCTATATTTTTTATAAATCTTTATGGCAAGCATTAAGAGAATCGCGAATAGCACCAAGCCTGCTATTCCCCATACCATACTAATTGCACTCTGTAAAATAACAAGAAATACAATACTTACTAAAAGTAATGTAGCTACTTCATTCCATATTCTGAGTTGCGATGAACTGTATTTAATGCTATTCTTTTGAAGGTCATTACAAATCTTCCCGCATATTAAATGGTACACCACTAAAGCAGCAACAAATACTAATTTTAAGATCAGCCATGTAGGGAAAGCGCCGTAATAATAAAGTAAAATACTTCCTAAGACCAAGGTAATAACAGCAGATGGATAAGTGATGCCATACCACAGCCTTTTCTCCATTAATTTATACTGTTTCTGCAAAATATTTTTTTCCACTTCAGGCTTTTCCTCTGCCTCTATATGATAAATAAATAAACGCACAATATAGAACAGCCCGGCAAACCAGGTGACTACGAAAATTATATGGAGGGCTTTTATGTATTGAAACATTTTTCCGGATTCGTTGATTTGATGATTCGTTAATTCGTTGATTTGTTAATTCGTTGATGGTAAATTTTTAAATGGTGATTTTGTTTTCTTTTTCAATTGATTTCTAAAATCAGCACAACATATTTATGTCATTTTTTAATCACCGAATTAACGAATCATCAAATCAACGAATTAATTAAGAGTAATCCCTGACCACATTATAAAGCGTATCTCTTTCAATAGCAACTCTCCTGGCATCCTTAATCAGTTGCACGAGTTGTTCTGTTGTTAAGGCAGGGTTTTGTTCTTCGGAACCGGCCATTGAATATATTTTGGTGGAGTCATCAATCGTTCCATCAATATCGTTCACCCCAAAGGATAAAGAAAGTTGCGCAGTTGCTCTTCCGATCATGGGCCAGTAGGCTTTTATGTGATCGAAATTATCCATATAGATTCTTGAAATGGCATAGTTTCTTAAATCCTCAATAACCGACACCTCAGGCACATTCGACATATCATTATCGCCATTCCTGAATTTAAGAGGTATGAAAGTATTGAAGCCTCCGGTACGATCCTGCAATTGTCTTAACCGTTCCATGTGATCTATACGGTGAAAATGTTTTTCTATATGACCGTACAACATGGTAGCATTCGTAGCCATTCCCAACTGATGTGCTGTTTCGTGAATCTCCAGCCATTCTTCCGAAGTGGCTTTGTCAGCGCATATTATTTTTCTTACATCCTCATGGAAAATTTCCGCGCCACCTCCCGGTAAAGAATCCAAACCACTTTCATGCATTTTGGTTAAGCCCTCTTTTATACTTATTTTTGCCTTTCGGAACATGTATTCAAGCTCTACTGCTGTAAAGCCTTTTATATGCAAATCGGGCCGGTGTGCTTTTATCTTTTTAAGCAAATTGCAAAAAAAATCGACATCCATTTTAGGATGCACGCCACCTACTATATGCACTTCTGTTACAGGCTGATTGTCATACGCCTTTACCTTGTCGAGCATTTGTTCTTCACTTAGCTCCCAGCCTTCTTCACGTTGTTTTAGTAAACGGGAGTAGGAACAAAAATTACAGGTGAAAATACAAATATTGGTAGGCTCAATATGGAAGTTGCGATTAAAATAAGTAGTGTTGCCATGTTTTTTTTCGCGAATAAAATTTGCCAAGCTGCCTAAAAATCCAAGCTCTCCTTTTTCATACAATGCAACTCCGTCTTCAAAGCTGATTCGCTCATTGTTCAATACCTTATTCGCAATAGCTTTTAATTGAGGATCCTCAATTAAAAGAATTGTTTTCTGAACAAGGGTCTCTGTATTTGTAGTAGAACGCATTGGCATATTCGTAATTTGCATTTGATCCGCAAAGATAATGGAATACTTTTTTGAATTGTTAAACTATTTTTCCCAAAGAATTACTTTTTTCGTGAAGGGCTGCTGCACATCTGTCTGCACATTAATAAAATAGAATCCATTTACCAATTCCGACAAATCCATGATATATCTGCCTTTAACAATAGTCTCCTGGTAATTTTCAGACAAAACTTCACCTATCAGATTGTAGACAGTAATATTTATGGTAGTATAACTTTTCGGAAAAACATCCACATATATCAATCCCTTTGAGGGGTTCGGATAAACGTTTTCCTCCGTGATTTCAGGAGAACGACAGGAAGCTGTTTTTAAGCTGGGTCTGTATATTTCAATAGCGGCAACCATTCTGTCTACTTGCCCCTTTGTAAACATGTTCATACCGGCATCATCTGTATAATCCATATAATTCATAAACATAATGCCCGGATAAGATGGAGAACAACTATCTGTTTTAGGAAAAACAGGCATTCCAACGTCTTCTGACGCCTGGTTGGGTGTATCATCCACAAAGTCACTGCCACTGCAAGCGCCAGAGTCGTCTCCCCATATGTGATTCAAATTGAGCCAATGTCCTACTTCGTGGGTTGTTGTTCGTCCTCTACTATACTCGGAATTCACATTGCCTACACGTCCAAAACAATCAAATCTGATAACAACACCATCTAATTCAGGAGCGCCACCAATGAAGGAAGTATATCCCAACACATCACTCCCTCCACTGCTTTTAATAGCCGGTACGACCCAAATATTTAAGTGTGCTATAGAATCCCAGGCATCATCTCCTCCTAACTTAGTGTATTTTGCATCTTCAGTATTCATATCAAATTCTTTTTTTGCAGTAAATTTTCTGATAATACCTGTTATGTGTTTACCATTGGTATCCGCCTGAACCAGACAAAAATGTATAGGAGCTATACCGGCCACAGCTGTAAATGGGCCAGGTGTTTGAGAAGCATCCGCGTTCTCGCGCCCATAATCTTCATTCAAAACATCTATCTGAGATTTGATCTGGGCATCAGAAATATTTTCTATAGAAGTATTGTATAAAAGGTGAACAACGACAGGAATAATATAGGTCACCGCTGTTTTATTATTATCCTTATGGTCAATAAAAAACTGTATTTTTTCTTTTATTTCCTGTTGCCTCTTTTCTAATGTCCCGTCTTTCTTTACCTGGTTTTTAGCGTATTCAACAGTAGCACAACGATATTTTACAACCTGTGAAAAAGCTTCATATTGCATCAAAAATAAAAGAGTAAAAGGAAGCAGTAATTTAATTGCCATTCGTAAAGTTATAATTGGATTGGATTAAAAAAATCAATTTGATGAGAAGGATGTTTACAAAAATAACAAATTAATTATCCTGTAGAAAAATCTAACTACAATTCAGGAAATAATTTCTATTCCACGTATTTAAAATTTCAGCCAAATTCCATTTCAGTAATTTTATTTATATTGCTTAAAAATAATTAAGCTATGAGAAATCTACTTGTACCATTTTTTCTTTTTAGCCTGACATGTATAGGCCAACCTACATCCTGGTCGCCAAGAGGAGTGGGTGGAGGAGGAGCTCTCTTTCCGCCAACCCGAACGTATTTTTTTCAATCCTTATAATGTGAATGAAATTTGGGTAACGAGCTTTGGTAACGGAATGTGGATGGGCAATATAGCTTTAACTGGAATCAATGAAGTAAAAAAAGAAAATGAAATCACTGTATTTCCTAATCCCGGCGATAACTATTTTACCTTAATTTCAAATGTAGCCGACATTGGTTCAAAAGCTGTTATATACAACACAATCGGACAAAATGTGAAAGAATTTATGATCACAGATGCCCAAACAAATCTTGATCTTTCTGATCAACCGATTGGAATCTATTATATTAAATATGGCGATAAGTCTGTTAAAATAATAAAAACGAAAAAATAGACGCCTGATAAATGATACCCTATTTGTATTGCAAATTGTTAATTTTGTGATTCAATAACAATCAGCATTTACACAAATACGTATGAACTACCGCATATTATTGGCCGAAGATGAAGAGCATTTGAACGAGGTCATTAAATTAAATCTGGAGTTAGAAGGATATAGCGTAACAGCTGTGGATGATGGAAAAAAAGCAATTAAAGCATTCAGGCAAGAACGATTTAATTTACTTATACTGGACGTGATGCTTCCCGAAATAGATGGATTCAGAGTGTGCGAAACTATTCGTCTTGAAAATACAGAAGTTCCTATTTTATTTTTAACAGCTAAAGATTCCAGTGAAGATAAAATAACCGGATTAAAAAAAGGGGCGGATGATTACCTTGTGAAACCCTTCAATTTGGAAGAATTATTATTAAGAGTACAAATTTTGATTCGGAGAGGCGCCCGTAATTCGCAAACCGCCAACAAACCCAATGTTTATCATTTCGGACAAAACACCATTAACTTTTTAACATTTGAAATTACAGATGTAAGAGGATTAAAAAACCAGCTTACCAAAAAAGAAGCAATGCTTTTAAAGTTATTGATAGAGCGAAAGAACGAAGTGGTATCCAGAGAAATTATTCTTGAAACAGTCTGGGGATACGATGTCTACCCCTCCACCCGAACTATTGATAATTTTATACTAATCTTCAGAAAATATTTTGAAGAGAATCCTAAAGAACCAAAATACTTTCATTCAATAAGAGGGGTGGGGTATAAATTTACCGAATAAAAGAATCACCACGGATTACGCAGATTTTCACAGATTAAAAAAACGTATAGAAATATAATGGACACGAATTTCACGAATAAAAAAACAGATTGAAATCACATCTGTGAATCTGTGAAAATCTGCGTAATCCGTGGTGAATTCTAAAACCTATATTCCTTCACAGTCTCCACAAAACATCTTACGCTATCCGGAGAAATATCAGGGTAAATACCATGTCCTAAATTAGCAATGTGCCTTTGCGGACCGAAAGATTTTAACATCTTAACCGTTTCTTTTTTAATCGTAGCGAAATCAGCATACAATAAACAAGGATCCATATTGCCTTGAAGTGTTTTGTTATCGCCAATCAGTTTTCTGGATTCTTTAATATCCATGTTCCAATCCAAACCAATAGTGGCGCAATTTAATGCTCCCATTTCCTTTCGGGCGAAGAAAGCGGCTTTGGCAAACACGGTAACAGGTGCTTCGGTAATTGCATCGCAGATTTGTGAAATATATTTTAAAGCAAATGTATTGTATTGCTCCGGACTTAATATCCCTGCCCAGGAATCGAATATTTGGACCATATCAGCGCCAGCTGCAATTTGAGCTTTTAAATAATTGATAGTACTTTGAGTAATTTTATCTAATAATGTATGTGACAATTCAGGATACATGTACAAAAACTTTTTCGCTTTAGAGAATGTTTTGGATCCGCTTCCCTCCACCATATAGGAAAAAATAGTCCACGGTGCTCCGGCAAATCCTATTAAAGGTACTCTTCCATTCAGTGCTTTCTTGGTAATTTTTATAGCCTCCAATACATACTGTAAATCTTCTTCTGCATTGGCGATCTTTAGCCTGTTAACATCCTCAAGGTTATTAATAGTTTTTTCGAACCAGGGTCCCTTGCTCTCTGCCATCTGGTAAGGAAGTCCCATTGCCTCAGGAATAACCAGAATATCTGAAAAAATAATAGCAGCGTCAACATCTAAAATATCTACAGGTTGGATAGTCACTTCTGCTGCAAACTGCGGCGTTTCCACTAGTTCTTTAAAACCGCCGAGTTTAGCACGTACTGCTCTGTATTCAGGTAATATTCTGCCTGCTTGTCGCATTAGCCAAACAGGTGTCCTCTCTACTTTCTCACCACGCGCTGCCCTTAGTATTAAATCATTTTTTAATTCCATGCTGCAAAAATAGCAAAAATCGTTTAATTTTAATTTGCTATTTATCAGTTCATATGCAACTTTAAAACGTAATTTTACTCTGCAAAGATCGCTCACAAAATTTACGCGAAAAAAATAATGAGAAAAATAAAAAGAAGAGTTATTGTAAAAGGTGTTAAACACGATATATGGCTGGGTCTGGTTAAGAAAGGATTTAACAATGCCACGATCTTTAACCTATATTATTACACTGGTAATCCTGATGATCCGGATAATAAGCCTGTCGCTTTAAAAAATGGTTTTAAAGGCGAGAAGGAAGCTATACAGTATGGTATAGATTATATGCAAAGCCTGATTGAAAGCATCATGGAAAGGCCATAGTACCTTATAACTCCGCTTTCTCCACCGGATGCCCACCAAATTCGTTTCTCAATGCTGCCACTATTTTTGCTGAGTAGGCTTCTTTCTCATGTGATTGATACCGCATTTGCAATGCCTGCTCAATAGCCGGCAGAGACACTCCCAGCTCCTTACCTGTTTCTACTGTCCATTTTCCTCCGCCTGTAGAATGTACTATACCTCTTATCTTGTCTAAATTTTTATCTTTACTGAAAGCATTTTCCGTAAGTTCCATCAGCCAACCCCTGATCACTGAACCATGCGACCATACCCCTGCAATTTTTTCTTTGTCAAGAGAAAATCCCGAATGCTGTAGCAGGTCAAAGCCCTCGCCAATCGACTGCATCATGGCATACTCAATTCCATTGTGAACCATCTTTACAAAATGTCCTGTGCCGGACTCGCCCGTATAGAGATATCCATTTTTTACAGAAATATTTTTAAAGATATCCTCACAATATTCAAACACTTTTTTCTCTCCTCCGATAGTTGTGCATGCCCCGTTGAGCGCACCTGAAAGTCCTCCACTTGTGCCGCAATCCAGAAAGTCTATATTTTTTTCTTTGAGGGTTTTGTATCTTCTGATGGAGTCTTTGTAATGAGAATTTCCTCCGTCAACAATAATATCATTTGCAGCAAGATGAGGCAGCGCTTGCTCTATTACATCATCCACGGGCTTTCCTTCGGGCACCATAATCCAAAGAATCCTTCTTCCTTTTAAAGAAGATACGATTTCTTTAACGGATGCTCCCGTTTCAATTTTTTCTTCGAAAGCTGTCTGCATCATCTCTTTACTAAGATCATAACCGATCACATCGTACTTATTACATTTCATGTTCAATGCCAGGTTGAGACCCATTCTCCCCAGACCAATTAATCCTATGTTCATATTTTTTTATTTTAATATTTATAGCAAGGCATTGATGATCAATACGCCGATCAATCCTGTTACCGAAACAATTGTTTCCATTATCGACCAGGATCTTAATGTTTGTCCTATGGTTAAGTTAAAATATTCTTTAAATATCCAGAAACCCGCATCATTCACGTGAGAAAACATCAGGCTTCCTGCTCCTATGGATAACACCATCAGTTCAGGACTGGTAGTAGCAATTAATGGTAAAATAATTCCCGCCGATGTCAAAGCTGCAAGAGTTGCAGAACCCAACGCCACTCGCAAAGCCGCCGCTATCAGCCATGCCAGTATCAAAGGAGAAACAGAAGTATCTTTAAGTGCATCTGCGATATATGTGGCCACTCCTCCGTCTGTCAATACTTGCTTGAAGGCTCCTCCCCCTGCAATGATGAGCAGGATCATTCCAATGTCTGCAATAGAGTCGGCAATCACATTCATCACCTCCTGCATCTTTTTTCCTCTGCTCACGCCAAGTGTAAATATGGCAATTAATACCGCAATTAAAAGTGCAATGACAGGATCTCCGACAAAAATAAAAATTTTTCCTATGCGGGAGTCTTTCAAAAACAGATCTGAAACAGCTGCAAGGGTCATAAGCAGTACGGGAATCAGAACTGTGAAGATACTGATACGAAAAGAAGGCATCTCCTCATTGCTGAGAATTTTAGGATTGTAAAATTTCTTTAGAGGTTCTGCTTTTATGTTTTTTACAAACTTGCTGAAGACGGGTCCAGCAAGCACGATAGCAGGAATAGCAACCATCAGTCCGTATAGTAAAGTAAGATTGATATTTGCTTTGAATAAGACAGCAATGGAAGTTGGGCCAGGATGTGGTGGCAAAAATCCATGTGTGACAGAAAGCGCTGCAGCCATAGGTATTCCTATAAACAGAACAGGAACATTGGCAGAAGCAGAGATAGTAAACACAAGCGGAATAAGAATTACGAAGCCGGCTGTATAAAACATGGGAAGTCCTACAATAAATCCTGTGATCACAACGGCCCATTGTATCTTTTTTATTCCCATTGCATTGATAAGACTAGTGCTGATCCTTTGGGCTGCACCACTTTCAGCGATAAGTTTTCCAAGCATAGCTCCGAAACTCAGTATAAGTGCGAGGCTACCCAACGTACTGCCAATTCCTTTTTGTATAGAAAGCACAGTATCTGCCATAGACATTTTCTGTGCAATACCTGTCACCATCGAAACAAGCACCAGTGCAAGAAATGCATTGAGCTTGCATGCAATGATAAGTATTAGCAGCAATCCGATTCCCAGTAAAATGGCAAGTGGTGGATACATTTTATTTTTGCAATTCGTTTATGGCTGTGAATTCATCTTTCAGTTTAACATACAATCTTTCATAAATAGCATGGTGTTTCATGTATGTTTGATGTCTTGCTGTATCAGGTAAAAATTCTGCTGAAACAGCAATCTTTTTTGACTGCTCTTCAATATCATTAATCATTTTTAAAGATTTCATGGCGATGATCGCTGCTCCAAGAGCTGCATTTTCCTGGCATTTACTAACGACCACTTTTTTATTAAAAACATCCGCAAGTATTTGCAGCCATGCACCACATTTTATAAATGCTCCACTGGCATGGATCACTTCAATGGCGGAACTTTTTTCTTCCACTATTTTTCCAATGCTATAAATACCATAAATAATTCCTTCCATAATGGCCCTAAGAAAATGATTTTGCGTATGCTGAATATTGATTCCGAAAAACACACCCCTTGCATCCGCATTCCATATAGGCGCTCTTTCGCCCAATAAATAGGGCAAACAAATAAGTCCTCCTGATCCGGACGGAACAGAAGATATTCTTTCTGCTATCAATTTCCACATATCTTTTTTCTCTGAAGCATCTGCAAGAAAGTTTTTTTTGAACCAGCTTAATAGTATACCTCCATTGTTAATAGCACCTCCTGCGACATACTGTTTTTCTGCAAGAATATAATTAAAAATGCGCATCTGCTCATCCTTTACCGGCGATGAACCGCATATTCTTATCGCTCCACTGGTCCCGATCGTTACCGCTGCATGTCCTGATTGAAGGGCATTCGAGCCGAGATTAGCAAGACATCCATCAGATGCACCCACTATAAAAGGAATCTCAGAGGGTATGTTTAAATAATTCAAAAAATTCTCTTTTATTTTTTTCTCTGCATGATAAACAGGTACAGGATCAGATAATTTTTTTCTGTCAATACCAACTATTTTCAGCGCGTCTTTGTTCCAATCTGATTTATAAATATCAAACAAGCCTGTTGCAGATGCGGTGGAATGATCTATGATATAAGATCCAAATAGCTGATAAAAAACAAATTCTTTAATGGAAATAAAGTGTGCAGCTTTGTTAAAAATTTCCGATTGATGCTCTTTCATCCAAACAAGCTTGCACAGGGGAGACATGGGATGTATAGGAGTGCCTGTTCTTTCATATATTTTATTTCCTGTGGCTTTGATTTTTTCTGCTTGTTTCTTGCTTCTGGTATCTGCCCATATTATCAGATTTGTTAATGGCTTTCCCTCTTCATCGACTGCCATAATCCCATGCATGGCGCTTGCGAAAGAAATGGCTTTTAAACTATTCGATTTGCTTTTCGAAACTGTTTCTTGTATGGTGCTTAGAACAGCTTCAAATATTTTCTGAGGATCCTGTTCGCAATGCGAAGGGAGCGGAGTGATCATAGGATATTCGATGCTGTAGGAAACTATAGTTTCTCCTTCCGGTGAAAAAGCCACTGCTTTAGTCGCAGTGGTTCCTATATCTACTCCTATTATATAATCCATGGATCATAGGTATTTTTGATTATGCAATTTGTGCTTTAATGATATTCAAGGCAGCACCTGCTTTAAACCATTCTATCTGACCTTGATTGTAGGTATGGGCAACTTTAAATTCATCTTTAGAACCGTCTGCATGATTTAACACAACTGTTAAAGGCACACCAGGAGCGAATGATGTTAAACCTAAAATATCAATAGCATCATTTTCTTTTACTTTTTCATAATCATTCTTATCAATAAAAGTAAGACCTAACATGCCTTGTTTTTTCAAATTCGTTTCGTGAATACGGGCGAATGATTTTACCAGGATAGCTCTTACACCTAAGAAACGAGGCTCCATAGCAGCGTGTTCTCTTGATGATCCTTCTCCGTAATTTTCGTCACCAACAACGATAGAACCAATACCGGTAGCTTTATAAGCCCGTTGAACTTTAGGAACACTTTCGTATGCTCCGGTCAATTGATTTTTTACTGAATCTGCCTTATCGTTAAATGCATTGATAGCACCAATCAACATATTGTTAGAAATGTTATCTAAGTGCCCCCTGTATTTTAACCATGGACCAGCCATAGAAATATGATCGGTAGTACATTTACCTTTTGCTTTGATCAGTAACTTCAAGCCTTTCAGATCAACACCTTCCCATGGAGTGAAAGATTCTAATAATTGTAAACGATCAGAAGTCGGACTAACAAGTACCTGAACTTTATTTCCATCTTCAGCCGGAGCTTGATATCCGGCATCTTCTACTGCGAAACCTTTCGCTGGTAATTCCAGTCCTCTCGGTTCAGCAAACTTCACCTTTTCTCCTTTGTTATTTATCAAGGAATCAGTAAGCGGGTTAAATGTTAAATCACCCGCAATGGCAAGTGCCGTCACAATTTCAGGAGAAGCCACAAATGCATGTGTATTCGGATTACCATCGTTACGTTTTGCAAAATTTCTGTTGTAAGATGTAATAATTGAGTTTTTACGATTCGGATCACTGGAATGACGTGCCCATTGACCGATACATGGTCCGCAAGCATTGGCCAATACAACTCCGTTCATCTTCCCAAAAACAGCTAAATAACCATCTCTGTCAACGGTATATCTTACTTGCTCTGAACCCGGAGTAATGATAAATTCCGATTTTGCCACCAGGCCTTTATCAATAGCTTGTTGTGCGATGGAAGCTGATCTTGAAATATCTTCATAAGAAGAATTCGTGCATGAACCAATTAAACCAACCTCTAATGTAGCAGGCCAGTTGTTATCTTTTACCGCTTGTGCAAATTTAGAAATCGGCCATGCTAAATCCGGTGTAAATGGACCATTCACATACGGTTCTAACTCTGATAAATTGATTTCAATTACCTGATCAAAATATTTTTCAGGATTTGCATATACTTCAGGATCTCCTGTCAGGTGCTGAGCAATAGCGTTAGCAGCAGCAGCTACATCTGCTCTTCCTGTGCCTTTAAGATAATCAGCCATTTTGAGATCGTATCCAAAAACAGAAGTTGTAGCTCCTATTTCAGCGCCCATATTGCAAATCGTACCTTTTCCTGTACAAGAAAGGCTTGTCGCTCCTTCTCCAAAATATTCTACGATAGCACCTGTACCACCTTTTACAGTAAGTATGCCTGCCACTTTTAAAATAATATCTTTTGAAGATGTCCAGCCATTTAATTTTCCGGTTAATTTAACCCCGATCAATTTTGGAAATTTCAATTCCCACGGTAAGCCGGCCATTACGTCACAAGCATCTGCTCCACCTACTCCAATAGCTATAATTCCTAATCCTCCTGCATTTACTGTATGAGAATCTGTACCGATCATCAAACCACCCGGAAAAGCATATTGCTCCAATACCACCTGGTGAATAATTCCTGCTCCAGGTTTCCAGAAACCAATTCCGTATTTATTAGATACGGATTGTAAGAAATCATACACTTCTTTATTTTGAGATTTTGCTTTACTTAAATCTGCCGTAGCGCCAACTTCTGCCTGAATTAAGTGATCGCAATGAACAGTAGAAGGAACAGCAACAGTTGTCCTTCCTGCCTGCATAAATTGTAACAGGGCCATTTGAGCTGTAGCATCCTGCATAGCAACACGGTCAGGATTAAACTCTACATATGATTTCCCTCTTTCGTATGTTTTAGTAGCAACACCTTCTGTTAAGTGAGCATACAATATTTTTTCTGTTAATGTTAATGGTTTACCAACCACTTTTCGTGCTGCTTCCACTTTTGGACCAAACTGAGCGTACACTTTCTTTATCATTTCTATGTCAAATGCCATGTTTTTTTATTTTTAGAATTATTATTAAAATAAGGTTCGCAAGTTATAAAATTTAATACTTTAAAAAAAAGAGTTTGCCTTTGATGAGAAATAAATATTGAATATTCCGTAACACAGAAATTTATTACAATTAAATAAAAAAGGCTCCGAATTTCGGAGCCTTTTTTATTCTGTAATTGTAATAGCTAATGCAGCATTATGCAGCTTTTACTTTTAAACTATTTACGTGTAACGCCAGCTCAGATTTTAAATTAGCCGCTTTGTTTTTATGAATAACGTTCTTTTTTGCAAGTCTGTCAAGCATAGAAGATATTTTAGGAAGCATTTCCGCAGCTTCTTTAATGTCTGTAACAGCCCTCATGTTTTTCATAACATTACGGGTTGTTTTAGCATGATACTTATTTCTTATTCTTTTAGCGTCATTAGCTCTGATTCTTTTGATCGCTGATTTGTGATTTGCCATTTCTTTTTCTTTATTATTAAATTGTAAGCAATTGTTTCTCTCTTTTGAATAAGCCCCCAATTACATTTCGTAGCCCGTAGGGGAATCGAACCCCTGTTTCCAGGATGAAAACCTGACGTCCTAACCCCTAGACGAACGGGCCTTGTTATTTTATTCAGCTTCCTTAAAAGCGGACGCAAATGTATAAATAATTATTCTTTATAAAAATAAATCCGGAATATTTTTATAAAGAATAATTTAAATATACTTTAGTTGCTGATTACCAGTGTATTCATTGGGTATTAGATAGTACGTTTCGACCTCTTCCAATTCTTATTAAAGACTTTTTCTTTAAATAAATTAATAGGCTCTGGAAAATATTACCCGTTGAGTAGATGGTTGACCTGAATAAATACATGCTCCTGTTTCCTGCTGATTATTCAGTGGAATACAACGAATAGTTGCTTTTGTTTCTTCTTTAATTTTTTGCTCTGTTTCTGAAGTCCCATCCCAATGAGCTAGAATAAATCCTCCTTTTTCTTCTAACTTTTGTTTGAATTCTTCATAACTATTAACAGGATATGTATTTTCTTCTTTAAAATTGAGCGCTTTATTTAAAATATTATCCTGAATCTGTTCTAACAAATGGACTATTTTAATATCGATGTCAGTAAGTTGATAAGTGCTTTTTTCTTTAGTGTCTCTTCTTGCTACTTCTACCGTGTTGTTTTCTAAGTCACGCGGTCCAATCGCAATTCTAACCGGAACACCCTTGAATTCGTATTCAGCAAACTTCCATCCGGGCTTATGTGTATCTCTGTTATCGTACTTCACCGATATTCCATGTTTTTCTAAAGAAGTTTTTATTTTATTGGCTGTCTCAGATAGTCTGTTTAGTTGTTCTTCATTTTTATAGATTGGAATTATTACCACTTGTATAGGAGCTAATTTTGGAGGTAACACCAATCCTTCATCGTCAGAATGTGCCATAATAAGTGCACCCATTAAACGGGTAGAGACACCCCATGAGCTGGCCCATACATGTTCCTGTTTTCCTTCTTTTGTAGTGAATTTTACATCAAATGCTTTCGCGAAATTCTGACCTAAGAAATGAGACGTGCCAACCTGTAAAGCTTTTCCATCCTGCATTAGCGCCTCTATACAATATGTTTCTAATGCTCCTGCAAATCGTTCGTTTGCTGTTTTTACACCTTTTACAACAGGAAGTGCCATCCATTTCTCTGCAAATTCAGCGTATACATCAAGCATTTTTTTTGTTTCTATAACAGCTTCTTCACTCGTAGCATGCGCTGTATGTCCTTCTTGCCAAAGAAACTCCGTTGTTCTTAAAAACAAACGGGTACGCATCTCCCACCTTACAACATTCGCCCATTGATTTATAAGTAATGGTAAATCACGATAAGATTGAATCCAACCTTTGTAAGTATTCCATATGATTGTCTCTGATGTTGGCCGAACAATTAATTCCTCCTCGAGTTTAGCGCTTTCATCGACAATAACGCCTTTACCATCAGGAGAATTTTTAAGCCTGTAATGTGTTACAACAGCACATTCTTTGGCAAAGCCTTCTACATGAGAAGCTTCTTTACTGAAAAATGATTTAGGAATAAAAAGTGGAAAATAGGCGTTTACATGGCCTGTGTCTTTAAACATTTTATCAAGGATTGCCTGCATCTTTTCCCATATAGCATATCCATAGGGTTTAATTACCATGCAGCCTTTAACAGCAGATGTTTCCGCCAAATCTGCTTTGATCACTAAATCATTGTACCATTGAGAATAATTATCTTTTCTATTTGGAAAATCTTTGCTCATTATTTTGTATCTTTAATAGGTGTAATATTTTAGGAATGATAATTGATAATACTAAAAATATCGTCCACGAAATTACCCAATTATACGGTATAATAAAATATATTAAAAAGAAGTTTATTATAAAAAGGATAAGGAGATATAAGCTATGAAAACACTGGAAAAATTGCTCGTTTTATTGATGTTTTTTGGAACTATAATAAATTATGTAAGTGCACAGAAGGATCCTTATGGTGATGATATATATTATTCGCCGAAGGATAAAAAAAATTACAACAATAATTTCGCGCCAGGTAATCAGAATAATAATACAGAATATAACAAGCCTAATAACGGAGCTGATTACAATAAAAGTAATGATAACTCATCAACACCCAACAGTCATTTTTCGAATGGTCAAAATGATGAATATTATAATTCACAAAGTAAAGAACAATTCCAAAATTCGAATGACTCATCTGGAACCAATGCGAATAATACTTCCAATAATAACAGTGGAAATACATATGTCACAAATAATTACAATAATTATGATAATTATAGTTATGCTTCACGTATAGGACGTTTTCATGGTCCATACTTTAGTCTGGGTTATAATAATTACTACTCTAATTCTTTTGGTTACAATCCTTATTCATTATTTGGTAATACTGGTTTTTATCTGGGATACAATTGGGGATCAGGTTATTTTTCTAATCCATATATCTACAGTGGATTTTATAATTCAGGCTTTTACGATCCTTACGGTTTTGGCTATTATCCTTATTACGGTTATAATAATTATCGATTTTATAATGGTTATAATAATTATGGATATTATAACGGATATTATAATGGGTACAATACGGTTGGAGCAGGTATATCAAATACATATTACGGGAGAAGAAATAGCTCTTCAAGTTCTACGCCAAGCCAAAGAACTTTAGATGGCAGGGCAGGAGGAAGGTCCATGCAACAAATAGAAAACATTCAATCTCCTCAATTAAATAGAAACACGAATGAAACTCCGAGAGCGACATCACCAAATTCTAATGCACAGAGTCAACCTTCTAATGTATACGATACTCCCAGAGGAAATCAGTATCAACGTTCAGGTAATGCCAACAATAACACAAATAATGCTCCACAACAAAGAGCCTCTGGAAATTCTTCTGCTCCATCTCCCTCAAATAGTTCACCTTCCTATAATCAACCTCGTGGTGGCGGATCAAATTATGGCGGCGGAGGAAGAAACAATTCCGGCGGAGGTGGCGGATATCATTCCGGTGGTGGCGGTGGTTCCGGAAGAAGAAGATAAATAGATAAATAAATCATTAATTTAAAAAAAAGAAACGTTATGAGAAAGATAGCAATTGCGATATCTTCAGTGTTTTTATTGTCTAATTCCTTAAGTGCACAAACAGAGTCAGATGCTTTGAGATACTCTCAATCATCTGTAAATGGAACAGCTCGATCTGTTGGAATGGCAGGTGCCTTCGGTGCACTTGGAGGAGACCTTTCAGTAATGAGTACAAACCCAGCCGGAATAGGGTTGTATAGAAAATCCGAATTTAGTTTTTCTCCATCTATACATACCACTAAAACATCATCCGACTATTTGGGAAATACCAATAGTGAATTTGAAAATAATTTTAATTTCGGCAATATAGGAGCGGTCTTTGCTTTTCCTGTTACAAATCAAGATACTTTAAATGGCTGGAATAGTTTTAGCTTTGGAATAGGTTATAACAGAATCAACAATTATTACAATAAAACTTCATTTTTTGGAACGAATTCTAAAAATTCCTATCTCGATAATTTCTTAGAAGATGCTAATGTCGGCACAAACCCATCTGATCTTTATCAATATGGAGCGAGAATGGCGTTTGACACGTATTTGATAAACCCGATAAGCAAAACAGATTCTACACATTATACAAGTGAAATTCCTAACGGTGGTGCTTTGCAATCCTATACTTCTACTGCCAGCGGATCGACTGGAGAAATACCGATTTCATTTGCCGGAAATTATAGTGATAAATTATATCTTGGCGCAACTTTAGGTATTCCGTTTATTAGATATCAAGAAGATATAAAATGGGGAGAAAGTGATGAAAAAGGAACAATAAAAACGAGTGATACAACGGACTTTAAATCCTACACTTTAAATCAAAGCTTCTCTACCATGGGAACAGGTGTAAACTTAAAACTCGGAATGATATACAGGATACAAGATTGGTTAAGAATAGGGGCGAGTATACATACTCCTACATATTATCAATTGACAGATGAATATACTTACCAGATGAATTCAAAATTTGCAAATGGAAGTAGCTATTCAAGTACTCCTCCTAAAGGAAGTTTTAATTATCAATTAATTACTCCTATGCGTGCTGCAGGAAGTGCAGCTTTTATTATTGGTAAAATAGGTTTGATAAGTGCAGATGTAGAATTTATTGATTATTCAACAATGAAATTGACATCAGATGCTGATCCTTTCTATGATCAAAATCAAATCATCCAAGATAAATATTCTACTGCTACTAATATACGGTTAGGAACTGAATGGCGATATAAGGAGTTTAGTTTCAGAGGGGGATTTGCTCATTTCGGAAGTCCTTATAAATCTGTTGCTCAATATGGCGGAGTAGATAATTCTAAAACAGCCTATTCTTTAGGTTTTGGAATCAGAGATCGAAATTATTTTATTGATTTTGGATATGTTTTAACTACTGGAAAAACTTTCTTTGCTCCTTATACATTAAAAAATCAAGATTACGAAAGTAGCATAAATACTATTGTTACACATAACCTTGTAATAACTACAGGCGTTAAATTTTAATCAAGAGAATTCTTCAAAGCTCTATTTTTTTTTGGTTATACATTATAAATAAAAAAAATTGGGCGACTATTTTAAATAGTCGCCCAATTTTTTTAAGCTTAGTAGCAAAAGCTACCCCTTACTACTAAAGAAAAATTATTTCTTAGCAGCTTTTTTAGCTGGTGCTTTTTTAGCCGGAGCTTTTTTAGCAGCAGGTTTAGCGGCAGCTTTTTTAGCCGGAGCTTTTTTAGCGGCAGCTTTTTTAGCTGGAGCTTTTTTAGCAGCAGGTTTAGCAGCAGCTCTCGCTGGTGCTTTCTTCTTAGCGGCTGGTTTCTTTTTTGGTGTGGCCATAATTAAATGTTTTTAGAATTTGTTTAAGACAAATTTAATTAAAGTACTATTGTTAAAATAATTGCAGTACATATTTTATTAACAGTAATTTGTTGATAATCATCTTGATTTATTTGTGTGTTGATATCGATTGAAAACGTACATTTGGCGTGTAATTCATAAGCGCTCGTAGTTCATTTTTTTTTAAAAATTAAAAATTAATTTTGATGATAACTCTAAAAGAAATAAAAAAAATTAATTTTTTGGAAGCGCAAAATTTTTCTAAAACAGAAGAACAAATTTTTTTCGGTGTTTCTATTGATTCAAGAAACGTAACAGGAACAGATTTATTTTTTGCGATAAAAGGAGATTGGTTTGACGGTCATGATTTTATTGCTGATGTAGTTGCAAAGGGAGTAGGTGCATGTTGTGTAAGTATGTATTGGTTTCGCGAAAATAAAAACAAATTTAAGGATGCAATTTTCATTGTTGTAGATGATACAACAAAGGCTCTGGGCCTTCTTGCTAATGCCTATCGTACTACTTTTAAAATTCCGTTTATTGCTGTTGCCGGGAGCAATGGAAAAACAACAACAAAAGAAATGTTGGGATGTGTTCTTTCTCAAAAATATTGTGTGCTGAAAACAGAAGGAAATCTTAATAATCATATTGGTGTTCCTTTAACTCTTTTTAAATTAACTAAAAAACATGAAGTAGCGGTTGTAGAAATTGGAACAAATCATTTCGGTGAAATAGACTATTTATGTAATATTCTTGAACCAGATTTTGGAGTGATGACAAATATTGGTAGAGAACATTTAGAATTTTTTAAAAATATAGAAGGTGTATCCAAGGCTGAAGGAGAGCTTTTCAACTACATCGCTAAAGCGGATAAGTTTGCATGTATTAATGGCGATGATCAATGGATATTAAAAACAGCTGCAAAAATTAAAAATAAAATCACATATGGTTTTTCTGAAGGAAATAATATTCATGGAATATATAAAGGGTTAGACAATCTTGCACGTCCAACATTCGAAATACATTATGAAAATTCAACAACCAAAATTCGATTACAAGTACCTGGCGAACATTCTGTATCTAATGCTATGGCTGCATTTTCTGTTGGAATAGTTTTAGATGTGAGTACTGAAAAAATAAAAAAAGGACTGGAAGAATACGAAGCATTTTCGAAACGAATGGAGGTTAGTATAAAGAATAATGTTACTATAATTAATGATTGTTATAATGCAAATCCTGATTCGATGCTTGCAGCATTAAATACTTTATCACAAATAAAAACAACAGGAAAAAAAATTGCTGTGTTAGGTGACATGGCTGAATTAGGAGAAAAAAGCAAAGAAGCGCATGCTGAAATGGGAGCCAATTTTTGTACCCTTGGGATAGACTATTTATTTACAATTGGTGAAGATATTCAGCTCACGCATAAAGCTGCAGTTGGAAAAATTAAAGATGCAAAACACTTTACAAACAAAGAAGAATTAATTCAATACATTAAAAATATTCTCGAAAAAAATGATGTGCTAATGGTGAAAGCCTCGCGCTCAATGAAGCTGGAGGAAGTAATAGAAAATGTGTTTAGGTAATTCCAATTCTTACAGCTTAAATTATTTTGTAATTTTTATATTCTCCTATACGATATCCTGTAAATCGTTCTACTAAAAAAAGAATTCGTTGCTTAAGAGATAATTTTTTTTGTGTAGGGTCAAAAGAAATTTTCCAATTTTGTTTTTGTATTCTGTTTTGCATTTCAAAAGGATGCGTTCCTTGAAAAATGGCAAGCGAATCAATTCCTGAATAATCAAATTCTTCAGTTGCGGGTATATTATCTTTTAGCCATTTGTCATCATGCCAAAGAGTTTTGAAGTATTGTTGTTTGCTTTGTTGAAATTGTGGTGGCTTAACCCATCCATAGTGATACACAAAAGCATCGATTTGTTTTACCAATAACTTCTCGCCATTTTTTCTAAAACCCTGGGCATCTTTATAAGAACGTATGGCCTTATCATTTTTAATAATTCTTATTTCTTTACGATACCATTTTCTGGAGTCGCCTATGTAATCATAAGATCCGTAAAAGTGTGTATAGTTAAATAACAAACCAGTTACATTTTTATCATCTTTCCAAATTCTCATACTACTTAGAATTGAATCAAGATATTTCTCATGAATTACCTCATCACCCTGAATATAAAATGCCCAATCGGAATCTGGAGGAACGGCGTCAAATGCTTTGTTAGTTTCAACGGCCAGAATGTGTCCGCCTTTACGTAATGTCTCGTTCCATATACTATCTACAATTGTAATTTTTGGAGAAATAGATTCAATAATTTTTCTCGTGTTGTCTTCAGAATTGCCTACAACAACGATAAAATCATCACAAATTGGCAAAATAGATTTAATGGCTTCTACAATCGGATAATCATATTTAATAGCATTTCTTATAAATGTAAAACCGCTTACCTTCATGCTAAAAAATACCTGTATAATTAAAAGGAGTAATATCTTTCAGCCTGGCTTTTAATGCATCTGAAATTTTTAATGAATCAATAAAAGCAAATATACTTGTAGATGTAATTTTACTGTTGGTACGGGTTAATTCTTTAAGCGCTTCATAAGGATTTGGATAGCCTTCCTTTCTTAAAACTGTTTGAATGGCTTCTGCTACAATAGCCCAATTATCTTCAAGATCGGCATAGATGGCATCCATATTAATAAGGATCTTATCGAATCCTTTTAATAATGATTTTAAGGCGATGGTTGTATGTGCTATGGGTACTCCAATATTTCTGAGAACGGTTGAGTCTGTCAGGTCACGTTGAAGTCGAGAGATAGGAAGTTTAGATGAGAAGTGTTCAAATAAAGCATTGGCGATTCCCAAATTACCCTCCGAATTTTCAAAATCGATTGGGTTTACTTTATGTGGCATGGCAGATGAACCTATCTCTCCTTCTTTTATTTGTTGCTTAAAATAATTCATGGAAATATAACTCCACATATCACGGTTTAAGTCCAAAAGGATTGTATTAATTCTTTTCATGCCATCAAATAATGCTGCAAGATTATCATAATGTTCAATTTGAGTTGTGTATTGAGACCTTGATAAACCAAGCGTATTGTTGACAAAGTTATTCGAGAATTTTACCCAGTCAACTTCGGGATAGGCGATATGATGTGCGTTAAAATTGCCGGTGGCTCCGCCAAATTTTGCGGAATGAGGAATATCATTTACTTGCTTCAATTGTTTTTCTATCCGCTCAACAAAAACCTTTATTTCTTTTCCTAGTTTTGTTGGAGATGCCGGTTGTCCGTGTGTTTTTGCGAGCATAGGGATATCTTTCCATGCACTAGAAAGTTCTTCTAATTTTTCTGTAATTTCTTTTATTAATGGGTGGTAAATAACTTCTAACGCATCCTTAAGTGAAAGAGGAATAGCCGTATTATTAATGTCCTGGGATGTCAAACCAAAATGGATAAATTCTTTTTGTGTGGTAAGACCTAATACATCAAATTTTTGTTTGATAAAATATTCTAAAGCCTTGACATCATGATTGGTTGTTTTTTCAATTTCTTTTATGGCTTGAGCATCCTTCAAAGAAAATGATTTGTATATATTTCTTAATGAAGAAAATAAATTTTTGTCAATATTGCTAAGCTCTGGCAGAGGCCATTCGCACAGGGCAATAAAATATTCTATTTCAACTTGAACGCGATATCTTATCAGCGCTGATTCAGAAAAAAAATTACTTAATATTTCAGTAGTTTTTCTGTAACGTCCGTCAATAGGGGAAATAGCGGTTAATTCTGTAAATTCCATGGGTATGATGTATTCTATTAAAATGGTTTCATTTGTATATAATTTTTATTTTTGGTCAAATGGAATACGCCAAATATTCATTCTCGGTTGGTGATTTGAATAATCAAGGCTATTTCAAATGTAAATTTATTCTTTTAGAATTAATAATCCGATTTATATTTAACACAATTCGTTTTTTTGTTTTGTCTTTTTCTAATTAAAAAGACTTTTTTTTAATTTTTATCGGAAACTTTGAAATCAAATTTTGTTTCCATAGTTTTGTGCCCGGCAAAATAAAAATAGTGGAAACGAAAGAAATAATTTTAAATGCTGCACACATTTTATTCTTTAAGTATGGAATAAAGAGTGTGACGATGGATGATATTGCCAAACACCTTGGAATGTCTAAGAAAACCATTTACCAATTTTTTCCTGATAAAAATGAGGTTGTGAAATCTGTATTTAAAGAAACAATGTTGACGAATAAATGTGAATTTCAGGAGATAACATTGAAATCAAGGAATGCTATTGAAGAAATATTCGAGATTATTAAGCATATGGAAAACATGTTTACAAAGATGAACCCCAATCTTTTTTATGATTTGCAAAAATACCATCAGGATACATGGCAGTTATTTAGAAACTTTAAAGAAAAGTTCATTCTTGAAACGGTAGAGACCAATATCAGGAAAGGCATTAAAGAAGGCTTATATAGAAAAGATATTAATATTAAAGTAATAGCACGGTTTAGAATAGAACAGGTGGAATTTGCAATGAATCCAACCATTTTCCCACCCGACAAGTACAATTTTGCAGACGTTCAGACGGCTTTATTGGATCACTATTTGCATGGGATTGCCACTTTGAAAGGACACAAATTGATAAATAAGTTCAAACAAGTAATCGAGGAAGAATAAGCATACAATTGAAATTATTTTTAAAATTTAAAATATTTACTATTTTCATTCGTCTTCCACATTAAGGTGTGTTTACGATCTACAAAAGAATGTAATTGATCACAACAAATAAATAGAAAATGAAGAATACGTTTACTTTTTTAGCAGTTTTACTTATCATAAGCAATTCTTATGCACAAGTGAAGGATACCTCAGCATATAATTTTTCGCTTCAGCAAAGCATTGAATATGCAATGAAAAATCAAAACGGAGTTTTGAATGCTACATTGGACGAGCAAATGGCGGCTGCCAGGGTAAAGGAAATAATAGGAATTGGGTTACCTCAAATAAATGGAAGCTTTGATGTTAAGGATTATCTTGCAATTCCTACCTCTTTATTACCTGCACAAGTTTTTGGTGGCAAAGCGGGAGACTTTATCCCTCTGAAATTTGGAACCAAATACAATGCAACAGCAGGTCTGGATGCAAGTCAGCTTATTTTTGACGGTTCCTACATTGTCGGTATTCAGGCATCTAAAACCTATTTAGAATTATCGAAAAAGAGTACAGAACGCACCAAAATTGAAATGATCGTTGCTGTTTCCAAAGCGTATTATTCAGTCCTTATTAATGATGAGCGTTTTAAATTATTAAGTACGAATGTTACAAGACTAAAAAAACTTTCGGATGATACGAAAGTTATGTTCGACAATGGTTTTGTAGAAAAAATAGATTTGTCCAGAATTACTGTTTCTTATAATAATCTGCTTGTTGAAAAGGAAAAGGTAGAGCGATTGTTGAAATTAGGTAATTATTTATTGAAATTTCAAATCGGGATGGATCTGGGTGCCAGCCTTACTTTAACAGATAAGTTAAATGCCGTGGTTCCTCAAATGAATAGTCCTTTGGTCGAAAAGATGGATTATACCAAAAGAATTGAGTATTCTTTGTTAACAACGCAACAACATTTGTACGAACTCGATTTAAAAAAGAACCGATTTGCTTATTTACCTAGTGTTGTAGCGTACGGATCACTTAACGGAAATGCCCAACGAAATACATTTGACATTTTTGATACGGATAAAAAATGGTATCCTATTGCACTAGTAGGTGCTAAAATTACGGTTCCAATTTTTGACGGACTACAAAGAAATTATCGTATTCAACAAGCCAAGGTTAGTCTTTTAAAATCGAGGAACGATGCTAAAAGCCTTGAGCAAAGTATTGAGATGGAAGTAAATTCGGCTCTGACATCCTATCAAAACAGCTTGTCGGCATTGGAGGCCCAAAAGAAAAATATTGAATTAGCAGAAGAAGTGTACAACACCTCTAAAATAAAATACGACCAGGGTGTTGGAAGTAACCTTGAAGTGGTTACTGCAGATGCTGCTTTAAAAGAAGCTCAAACAAATTATTTTAATGCCATGTATGATGCATTGGTTACTAAAATAGACTTAGACAAGGCAAATGGTCTCATTAAATAAGTGTAAAATTTTAAATTGAATTCTATCTGATAAATTATATACGTATGAAAAAAGTTATTTTAATATTTGGAGTTTTTGTTCTTGTGGCTTGTTCTTCTAAAAAAGACGGAGACAAAAAAATGCAATTAGAAAAATTAAAAGGAGAGCAGGAAAAGATTTCTGCGCAGATAAAAAAGTTAGAGGAAGAGTTGGCTTTAGAAGGAGATCGTACTAGTTCAAAAAAAGAAAAAACTGTGGCCGTATCTACGATACAATCTCAGCCTTTTATGCATTATATAGATGTGCAGGGTAAAGTGGATGCCGACCAAAATATTACAATAAGCGCTAAAACGCCAGGTACTGTTGCAAAGATAAATGTGAAAGCCGGGGATGAGGTAAGAGAAGGCCAGATACTTGCATCATTAGATAACCAGATATTGGTTCAAGGTGTTCAGGAATTACAATCGTCTTTGGCTTTTGCAATCAATATTTATCTTAAACAAAAAAACTTATGGGATCAAAAAATAGGTTCAGAGATTCAGTATTTAACTGCTAAAAACAATAAGGAAAGTTTAGAAAAAAAACTAGCTACTTTAAATGAGCAATTGGATATGTCAAACATTAAATCGCCTATTAATGGTACTATTGATGAAATGATGTTAAAGCTGGGTCAGAGTATTGCTCCGGGCTTACCATGTGTTAGAGTTGTGAATCTTTCGTTACTGAAAGCGAAAGCGGAAGTAGCAGAATCATACGGCTCTAAAATTCGTCAGGGTAACAATGTGATTGTTCACTTTCCTGATATCAATAAAGACATTAATGCCAAAATAAGCTTCTCCGGTAAAGTTATCAATACATTAACAAGAACTTTTACTGTAGAGGTACAATTAGATGGTAACAATGCAGAATTGCGTCCGAATATGTTAGCTATTTTAAAAATTGTGGATTACAAAAATGATATGTCTTTGGTTGTTCCTGTTAATGCGGTTCAAAATTCTGAAGAAGGTGAATATGTTATGGTTGCTACTACTACAAATGGCCAAATGGTTGCAAAAAGGCAGCCGGTAACTGTTGGTAGCATCTACAATGGAATGGCAGAGATAAAAAATGGTTTGACAAAAGGTGAAAAAATTATAACAACAGGTTATCAGAATTTAGACAATGGCGACATTATTAAATTTTAATTGTTCATCTCTACTATAATTATATACTCATGAAGGATTTATTCAAAGAATTTAAACCAACCAGTTGGGCGATTGATAATAAAACAAGCATTTTTGTTCTTACGGTAATCATTACTCTTACCGGTATCATCTCCTATATTAACCTCCCAAAAGAAAAGTTTCCGGATATTGTTATCCCAACAATATATGTTAGTACAATATATCCGGGAACCTCTCCAAGTGATATGGAAAATCTGGTGTCAAAACCCATAGAGAAGCAGATTAAAGCTATTTCAGGTGTTAAGAAACTTACCAGTAATTCTGTTCAGGATTTCTCCAATGTAATCGTTGAATTTAACACGGATGTAAATGTTGCAATCGCCAAGCAAAAGGTGAAAGATGCTGTAGACAAAGCACGTGTTGATCTTCCCAATGATCTTCCGAAAGAACCGAATGTGGTAGAGGTAGATTTTTCAGAGCTGCCCATGATGTTTGTAAATATATCCGGAGATTTTGATCTGAAGCAATTAAAGGTATATGCAGAAGAGGTTAAAGACAGGGTAGAAACAATGAAAGAAATTACCCGGGCCGACATTGTAGGCGCGCTTGATCGTGAGATTCAAATCAATGTGAATAAATACAAAATGGAGGCGGCTGATGTAAGTATGGGCGATATCGAAAGAGCTGTTTCTTTTGAGAACAAAACTATCTCAGGCGGACAAGTAAAAATGGATGCGATGAAACGTTCCCTTAGTGTTTATGGAGAATTTAAAAACATGGACGCGATTGGGAATATTGTGATCCGATCTATGTCCGGTGCACTTGTTTATCTGAAAGATATTGCAGAAATAAAGGATGCCTTTAAAGAAAAAGAAAGCTATGCCCGTTTAGATCATAAAAATGTTATTACTTTAAATATTATTAAAAGAAGTGGAGAAAATCTGATTGAAGCATCAGATAAAATAAGAGCGATTGTTGAGGATCTTCAGAAAAACAATTTCCCAGAGAAGTTAAAGATTACCATGACGGGAGATCAATCGTCTCAAACCCGCGTTACACTACACGATCTTATCAATACAATTATTATCGGATTCATATTGGTAACTATTATATTGATGTTTTTCATGGGTGTCACCAACGCTTTGTTTGTGGCACTTTCTGTTCCTCTCTCTATGTTCGTTGCATTTTTGATTATGCCGAGTATTGGCTTTGCCCTGAATATGATTGTTTTGTTTGCATTTTTGCTTGCCTTGGGTATTGTTGTGGATGATGCTATTGTTGTAATTGAAAATACCCATCGGATTTTTGATAATGGAAAAGTGCCGATAAAGAAAGCTGCCAAAACTGCCGCCGGTGAAATATTTTTACCTGTTTTATCCGGTACGCTTACAACGCTTGCTCCATTTGTTCCTTTGGCTTTCTGGAAAGGAGTTATTGGTAAATTTATGGTGTACTTGCCGATTACCCTCATTATAACCTTATCGGCATCCCTACTGGTGGCCTATATTATTAATCCTGTTTTTGCTGTAGCTTTTATGAAGCCACACAAAGAAGAGGAGGCTACTAAAGCATCAGTCTGGACAAAAGGACAAAAAATTACTGCCATTATTTTTATTGCTATGGCACTTATTTTTTATGTCACAGGAAATGTTGGAAAGGCCAATTTTACAGTGTTGATCTTTCTTCTGACTTTACTGAACCGTTTCGTTTTGGCAAAAGTTGTTAAGAAATTTCAGAATATTACATGGCCAAATATTCAATCTAAATATGAAAGATTGCTTACGGGGGCGCTTAAAGGATACCGGCCTGTATGGCTTTTAGTTGGTACGTTTGGCTTATTTATCTTTAGTATAATATTAACGATAATTGTAAAACCAAAGGTTGTTTTCTTTCCTAAGGGTGATCCGAATTTCGTATATGTTTATCTCACCTTACCTGTAGGAACGGCTGCATCCTATACAGATTCTATTACACGAATAGTAGAGAATCGGGTTTATAAAGTGGTTGGTGAGGATAATAAGTTGGTGGAATCTGTTATTTCTAATGTAGCAGTGGGAGCAAGTGATCCTCAAGATGGCGATAGAAGTGTTGCTCCTAATAAAGGGAAGGTCTCAGTAGCTTTTGTCGAATTTGCTGCAAGGCACGGAGCTTCAACCGCTGTTTATCTGGATAAAATACGTGAAGTAGTGAAAGGAATTCCGGGTGCTGAAATAACTGTAGACAGAGAAGCCGGTGGCCCTCCTGTAGGTAAGGCTGTAAATATTGAAATAAGTGGTGATGATCTCAATGAGCTTGTCGCGGGTTCACAAAGTCTAAAACGTTATCTTGATTCCATTCAAATACCGGGGATCGAAGAATTAAAATCTGATTTACAAAATAGTAAACCGGAAGTGGTAATCGATATAGATCGTGAGAGAGCCAATCGTGAAGGTATATCCACTGGTCAGATTGGAATGGAAATTCGTAATGCTGTTTTTGGAAAAGAAGTTTCTAAGTACCGGGATGCAAATGATGAATATCCAATACAATTGCGTTACCAGGAAGATCAGCGCAACAATTTAGATGTCTTGTTGAATCTTAAAATTACCTACCGAGATATGAATATGGCCGGGGCCATCAGGCAAGTACCTTTGGCATCTGTGGCCAATATCCATTATGCTAATACCTTCGGAGGAATTAAGCGTAAAAATCTGAAAAGGATTGTTGTTGTTTCATCCAATGTTCTGGGAGGCTATAATGCGAATGATGTCGTTGCTAAAGTAAAGACAGCTGTTGAAGCATTTCCAAAGCCGGAATCCATCTCAATTGCTTTAACCGGTGAACAGGAACAACAGAAGGAAACAGGATCTTTTCTTGGAGGCGCACTGCTAACTTCATTGGGTCTTATATTTCTTATTTTAGTTACACAGTTTAATTCTGTTTCCAAACCAATTATTATTCTTACAGAGATATTCTTTAGCATCATAGGTGTGCTTCTTGGCTTTTGCATTTTCGGAATGCAAATTTCTATTGTCATGACGGGAATAGGAATTGTTGCTCTGGCTGGAATTGTTGTTAGGAATGGAATTCTATTGGTTGAATTCACAGATCTGTTGATCGCCCAGGGGTATGAAACAAAGGCTGCCATTATAGAAGCAGGTAAAACTCGTATGACACCTGTAATCCTTACAGCGTCTGCTACGATATTAGGTTTGTTTCCATTAGCTGTGGGTTTCAATATTGACTTCGAAACTTTGTTTACAGAGTTGAATCCTCATATATTCTTTGGTGGAGATAGTGTTGCTATGTGGGGACCATTATCCTGGACAATGATATTCGGATTGGCTTTTGCAACTTTCTTAACATTAATACTGGTGCCTGCCATGTATTTATTGACTGATAAATTAAAAGGGAGAACCAGAAAAGTGACCAGTAAAAATCCGCCTGAGGCGGAAGTAAAATTAGAAGAGGAGATGAGTTATATTTAATATGCAAAAAATAAAAGTATCTGCAATATCCTATCTGAATAGTAAACCTTTTATTTATGGTTTGGAAAATTCTCCTGTGATCAATGAAATAGATTTATGTTTAGATATGCCCTCCATCTGCGGACAAAAACTATTGAAGGATGAAGTTGATATTGGTTTAGTACCTGTGGCAATTTTACCTGAGATGGATGATTATTACTTGTTCACAGATTATTGTATCGGAGCAGTAGGAGCAGTAAAATCAGTGGTGCTGTTTAGTGATGTTCCATTGAATACTATTGAAAAAATCAGCTTAGATTATCAGTCACGTTCTTCCGTACTGTTAGTTAAAATATTAGCAAAAAAATTCTGGAAAATCAATCCTGAATATATTAATGCAACAGAAGGTTTTGAAAACAATGTAGCCGGAACCAATGCTGTAGTTGTAATAGGGGACAGGGCTATACAACTGATAGGGAAGTACAAATATTCTTATGACCTCGCAAAAGAATGGAAAAATTACACAGGACTTCCTTTTGTTTTTGCCTGTTGGGTAGCGAATAAAAAACTTCCGGAAGATTTTATTCAAAGATTTTCAGAAGCCATAAAGTTTGGTGTTGCAAACAAGCAGCAAGCTATTGCTGAATTGGAAATGAAAGCGTTTTCTGCTTTCAATATTCAGGAATATGTTGAACAATATATTAGTTACGAATTCGATGATAATAAACGAAAAGGCATGGAATTATTTTTGTCGTTAATAAAGGAAATTGATTAGACTTCTTTTACAGAATTGGAATTTCTGCAGGCGCTTTCAAATACCTTGTTAAACTTTTGGCTCCTCTCTTAAAGATGCTTTTAAAATTCCACTTGAACAGATAAAAAAAGAAGAAGCTGGCAATATATGTTAAGGGTTTGGTATCATGTACAGCCCAGATAATATGTACAATAATGAATTCATTTTCTTTAGAAAAATGCCATTCAATATTACCTTTTATATCTCCGTAAATGTCTCCTTCAATTATTTCATATTGTACTACATTCGTTGTCATAATACAAAACGTTATTCTGTAAGGTAGAATCCCTCTCAATTTATAATACCGCAGACTACCTGTACCTGTATCAAAACCCCTGATTGTTTCTTTAACCTGTCGGATATTTTTCCACCATTTTGGCCAATTATGTGTATTCAATATAGCATCCCACACATCTTCAAGAGGTGCTTTTATTTTCCATACCAATTTAATTGTGTATTTGGCCATAAAGATTCTGTCTTACGACAGAAGTAAAAAATGTGTACTAGAGAAATTAATTAAGTTTGCCAGGGACTTCCATAGTAAATGCAGGAATCTCGACAAGAAAACTACTTTTGTCTGTTTTCTTTTCAAACAAATAAGTACCGCGCATCTTGCCGATTTCTGAGGTGAGGTTACATCCTGAAACATATTTATAAGTGTTTCCAGGTTCTATAATAGGTTGCTCTCCTATTACCCCTTCGCCTTCTACTTCACTTTTAATGCCGTTAGAATCAAAAATATACCAATGCCTTCTTATTAGCTGAACAGCATACTCACATGTATTTTCTATTGTTATTCTATAAGCAAATAAAAAATGAGAATGCAGGGGATTGGACTGAGAAGGTTGGTAAAAAGTTTCAACACTTACTTTAATTCCAGACGTGACTTGGGTTATCATGATAGTGATCTTTGATTGGGTCAAATATAGGAAATAGCTTGTACAAAATCACAAAATAATAATGAATGTGTAGTGACAATTAAAAAATCAATATCCTAGTAAAGAATTTAACTGTTTTACTCCTATTAATTGGTCATATCTTGCCCCCATTCCCCGGTGATAAACGTAGATTGCATAATCATTTTCTGTTCCCGAATAATTACCTTCCATAAAAGTTTCATCAGCTTTATTGTCTTTATCACTTACATAAACATATTGGTAGTTATAATAGCCTTGCTTTAAGTACACAATTCCTTCATAACAGAATTTTCGATAATTATATTTGAGTAAGAATCTCTTATCTATTCTCCAGTTCGTCAATCCTCCAAAGACATACAAATTACCTTCTACAACCGGGGCATCAAAAGGAATATTGAAATGTACGAATGTGTAATCTGCTTCAATATCACTATTATTTCCTTCCGTTACATTTATTAAAAACCGCCCGTCAATATCAGGGTAAGAAGAATAGCTCTTGGAATGCCTGTCAATATCGGGAACAAGGTAAACGTTGTTCTTTTTAGAAGAGTCGAATTCAAACTTTTGAATGTGTTCCGTTTGCAAGCGAAGACTTCGGATATCGAATATGCGAAACTCGTTTCCTCCATTAAAATTATTGCCCTCATCGTACGTATAGACCAGTTGGTTTTCTTTGATAAACACAGGTTTTAAGTTAGTGATACAATTGTCCCATCTGGCATTTTGTTGTAGTACGACTTTAACATCTCCATAAGGGTTATCAATAACATAGGTTTTATTGGTGATGGTAAAATTTATTTCCTGCTTATGGCTCTTATCAGATAACACCATGCCCGGTTTAACTGTTGCTTCAATACTTATTTTCGGGTCAACTATCATAAAACGTTTTGTAAGCACTAACTTGGTTTGATCCAAATCGGAAAACACTTTAATAATATAGTTTCCTGATTTGGTAAGTTTGGTAGTTTCCCCCGGAAAAACAAGGGTATAGTGAATGTATTGTTGTATGGTATTAAATGAAAAAAGGTATTCCGTAATTTTATCTTCGGCATACCCATCAATATAATCACTGGTAGTTAGATTGGAAGGCTGCCATAACGCGTCGCAATGAACAAAAGTGTAATAGAGGTTTTTCGAAACGGCATCCAGATCGTCAAAGCTTAATTGCAATTTGTCTGTACCGTTAAGCTCAAGAATAGGAGCCGATAAATCAGAACCGTACTTATATAGAAGCGCTGTTCTTATGGTTGGCTGGTAAGTATAATCTTCATACCGAAGATAATTTGTTTTATAGTAATCTGCCGTATCAGCAGGTATCTTAGCATGCGAATAATAAGATTGAGTTAATAAAAGGAAAAAACACAGCCATGTATTTTTACTATTTGTCATGTTAAAAATTACTCTGAAAAAGGTCATTTTAAATTGGGTTCAAATTCGGAGAGCTGAGTAAAAAATGTTTCCCATTTTTTAGTGCATTCTTTTATTTCTAACTCCAAGGTTCTGTATTGATTGTTTAGTTCATTAAATTTTGTCTTGTCATCATAAATCTCCGGCAAACAAAGTTGTGCGTCAAAATCTGATTTTTTCTTTTTTAATTTTTCTATTTGTTCATCCAGTAAATTGAATTCCGCGGTAAGCTTTTTATGTTTTTTATTTTGCTCTTCAGCATCGTTGTTTTTTGATAATTCAGGAACGTTCTTTACTTCTTTAACAGGCGCTTTCAGTGAAGCGTCTTTTTTGTTTGCTGTATCCACCGCTCTTCTTGCATCCATAAACATTTCATATTCATCATAAGTGCCCGGATAATCTTTGATCTTCAGATCTTCTATCCACCATATTTTATTGGCGATCTTTGATAAAAAATACCGATCATGCGATACAACAATTAAGGATCCTTCGAATTTTTGAAGTACCTGTATCAATACGTTTACCGATTGCATATCCAAGTGATTGGTAGGCTCATCGAGAATTAGAAAGTTAGCTTTGGAAAGCATTGTTTTAGCCAGCGCAACACGCGATTTTTCGCCTCCTGATAATACTTTTATTTTTTTAAACACATCATCGCCAACAAATAAAAACGCACCTAAAAGGGACCTTAAAGTGGTGTCACTTTGCTCCGGAGCCCAACGTTGAAGCTCTTCCAACATGGAAATATTCAGGTTGAGCGACTCTAACTGATGCTGTGCAAAAAATGCCGGCACTACATTATAGCCCGGAATACTTTCTCCTTCAAAAGGTTCTGTACCTGCGATCATTCGCAGCAGTGTTGACTTTCCTTTTCCATTGGCGCCGATAAGTGCAATTTTATCTCCCCGTTCAAGTACTGCCTTGGTTTCGCCAAATATGGTGGAGGCAGGATATACCTTAGATTTAACATTCAGCTCGGTAATTATTTTGCCGGGTTGTTGGGAAAAGCTGAAGTTGATTTTGATTTTTACATCACTCTCTTCAACGGCTTCGATGCGTTCCATTTTATCCAGTGCTTTTATCCTGGATTGTGCCATCTTCGCTTTAGAGGCTTTGGCTCTGAAACGATCAATCAGTTTCTCCTGTTCCTTAATGTATTTTTCCTGATTCTTAAATTGGTTGCGTTGCAGTTCTTCACGCTCTTTCTTTTCGGTCAGGTAAAAGTTGTAATTACCTGAATACAGGTTAATGTTACCTCCTGAAATTTCGGCTATTTTATTTACTGTACGATCTAAAAAATACCTGTCATGCGATACGATGATCACCGTTCTTTCGTAATCTATAAGATAATTCTCCAGCCATTTAATAGAGGGTAAATCCAGGTGATTCGTTGGTTCATCCAGCAATAGTAAATCTGGTTGTTGTAATAAGATTTTCGCAAGCATTACCCGCATTCGCCATCCGCCTGAGAAGGTGTGTAAAGGGCGCTGAAGGTCACTCGTAGAAAAACCCAAACCTTCCAAAATTGATTCTGCTTTGTATTGCAAGTTGTAACCGTCCAGAGCTTCAAACTGCGTTTGTTTGTCATGCAAACTGTTCATGATATCGTCGGAGTAGTCGTGCTCCAGCTGTTTTAATATTTCTTCTATTTCTGCGTGAAGTATATTGGCCTTTTCAAAGGCTTCCATAGCCACCTTAAGAATGCTTGATTCAGTTTGGTAGGATAATAGATCCTGATTTAAAAATCCAATAGAAAGGTCTTTGCGTTTTGTAATATTGCCTTCGCTGATTTGATATTCTCCAACGATAACCCTTAATAAAGTTGACTTACCGGTACCATTGGCGCCGATGAGCCCGATTTTTTCATTTGGTTTTATATGCCAGCTGGCATCTTTATATAAATATCTTGAACCGAACTCAAAGCTAATATTGTTTAAAACGAGCATCTCCTAATTAATGATTATAGTGTTTTAATATTTTGGGCCCGCAAAGATATAGATTATTTTATCTGTATAATTGTTTTTATCTTTGCATATGCACGAAACTGTTTTAATTCTTGATTTCGGTTCTCAGTATACACAGCTTATTGCACGTAGGGTTAGGGAACTTAATGTTTACTGCGAGATTCATCCATTTTATACTCCTCTAAAAATAGATTCTTCTGTAAAAGGAATTATTCTTTCGGGAAGTCCTTCTTCTGTGAGAGATGAAAAAGCTCCGCAGGTGGACCTTTCTCAAATTAGAGGTAAACTTCCGGTTTTAGGCGTTTGTTACGGAGCTCAGCTAATGGCGAAAGTGAGTGGAGGTAATGTCACCCCATCAAAGACGAGAGAATACGGTCGTGCGAATCTCGCCTTTATTGATGATACGGATGACTTGATGAAAGGTGTGCGCACAGGTTCTCAGGTATGGATGTCGCATGGTGATACGATTGCAGATTTGCCGAATAACTTTTCTATTATTGCAAGTACAAAAGACGTAAAGGTTGCGGGTTTCAAAATTAATGGCGAGCCAACTTACGGGATCCAATTTCATCCGGAAGTAACGCATTCGGAAGATGGAAAAATAATACTTCAAAATTTTATTGTAACTATTTGTGGTTGCACACAAGACTGGACACCACAGCTGTTTGTAGACTCTACAGTAAGAGAGCTTAAAGAAAAATTGCAGAATGATAAAGTTATCCTGGGTTTGTCAGGTGGCGTTGATTCTTCTGTAGCGGCTGTCCTGATTGATAAAGCGATCGGCAGTAATTTATACTGCATCTTCGTCGATAATGGACTGTTAAGAAAAAATGAGTTTGAGAGTGTGTTGGAATCCTACAAGCATATGGGATTAAATGTCATAGGCGTAAATGCAAAAGCTCGTTTTCTGGATGCCTTAAAAGGAGTTTCTGATCCGGAAGGAAAACGAAAAATTATCGGTAAAGTATTTATCGATGTATTTGATGAAGAAGCTCATAAAATTGAAGGTGTGAAGTGGTTGGCACAAGGCACTATTTATCCTGACATAATTGAATCAGTATCTGTTAAAGGTCCTTCTGCGACAATAAAATCCCATCATAATGTAGGTGGTTTACCTGCACACATGAAATTAAAAGTAGTGGAGCCATTGAAAACCTTGTTCAAAGATGAGGTAAGGGTGGTAGGAAGAGCATTGAAAATTGATGATAACATTTTGAATCGGCATCCTTTTCCGGGTCCTGGTTTAGCCATTAGAATATTGGGAGATGTAACGGCAGCCAAAGTGGATATTTTACAACAGGTAGATGCCATATTTATAAATGGTCTTAAAGAAGGTGGCGTTTACGATAGTGTTTGGCAAGCCGGTTCTATATTTCTTCCGGTTCAATCAGTTGGAGTAATGGGCGATGAAAGAACATACGAGAATGTTGTGTGTTTAAGGGCGGTTTCTTCAACAGACGGCATGACGGCTGATTGGTGTCATTTACCTTACGACTTGCTTGGGAAAATCTCCAATGAAATCATTAACAAAGTAAAAGGTATCAACAGAGTTGTTTACGATATAAGTTCTAAACCGCCTGCTACAATTGAATGGGAATAAAAAATATTTTTAAAAAGTTTTGATTACGATACCTTGAATAAAAGCTACATGAAAAAATATTTACTTACATTTTTAGTATTCATTATAGTTGTTTCAACAATGGATAGTCAGGTGCTTCAGCATAACAATACCTCCGGAGACGTTTCTCTCGAATCTGGTTTTACTTTTGACCTCAATCAAAATGTCCCTAATCCATTTCTTTCAAGTACGAATATTAAATACTCCTTAAAAAAAACTACGGATGTGCTTTTAAAAGTGTATAATATTTTAGGGGAAGAAGTGGCTACTCTGGTCAACCAAAAACAAACTGCGGGTATTCATAACTCTATATTTTATGCTACCGGTCTGACGAAGGGAATATACTATTATCAAATTACGGTGGATGACTATATTGAAACCAGAAGAATGGTGATTTCTAAAGAATAATTAGTTCTATTGCCGATCTATATTTTCAAGAATTTAATTCTTTGAACATCAGGTTATCTTTGTACTTTTGTTCAAACAAACGGCTACTATAACTCGCGCTCACATGGAATTATTTAATCCTCATAAAAAGATACTAGCTTGTTTTCTGTTTTTTTTTCTGATACTTTTTTTTCTGAATCCTGTTTTTGCTCAAACGCCTGAACAACCATCCAACATTGACGGGATACAAGTAGTAAATGGAAAGAAGTATACAGGACATATTGTAGTTAAAAAAGAAACGCTATATTCTCTTTCTAAACAATACAATGTAACAATGGATGAAATACAAGCATCCAATCCTGAAATTGCAGAGAAGGGTTTAAAGATCGGTCAATTTATAAAAATTCCATTAAAAGGAACAGATAAAAGTTCAGAAATTAAAGGTTCAACAACGCTTCCATTGATCTATACAAAACTCAAAAAATCGGATGTTAAAGATTCGTCGAAAGTAAAGAAAAGTTCGATGGATACAGTAAAAACTACTCACCACGATACTGCCAGGAAAGCGCTTGTTCATTTACCCATACCCAACACAGCCTATAACATTGCCCTTTTTCTTCCTTTAGGTATCTATTCTGAAACCAGCCCTAACAAAACAGAAGAAGAAGAAAATAATCCCCAGGAAACGATATTGCCCAACAGTTTAATGGCGCTGGAATTTTATGAAGGTTTTAAGATGGCGGCTGATTCATTGTTAAAAGCAGGTCTCCTGGCAAATTTATATGTCTATGATATGGCTGGTGATACAAATAGAATAAATCAATTGTTGCAAAAGCCGGAAGTTAAAAAAGCAAACATGATTATTGGCCCGGTATCTTCAGTCAGCTCAATCAATAAGTTGGCGAAGTTTTCTAAAGATAACAGTATCGTTATGGTGTCACCTTTATCCAACTCAGACAAAATTTTAATTGATAACCCCTTTGTTATTAACAGCACGCCATCAGTGAAAACTCAATGCCTGCAGATGTCGGAGTTTATAGTGGATAGCTTTGCAACTGCCAACATTCTTATTCTGAATGCTAACTCCTCTAAAGATATTGAGTTAGGTAATAATTTCAAACAATCGATAACCAATCTATTCAAGGCGAAGGGCAATACAAAGGCTAAAGTAAAAGTAGTGAACCATGCTGATCTGGGTTTAAGCGCCGTTAAGGAATCGCTTTCTTCCACAGCCAAAAATATAATTATTATTCCCTCTTCAGAAGATGCATTTATTAGCGTGGCGTTATCAAATTTAAAATCTGAACTTACCGATTATGATATAATGGTATGTGGATTACCTACCTGGCAAAAGATTGAAACAATTGATGCAGACATGTTCCAACAACTCAACACACATATATTTAACTCTTTCTATGTAAACTATGATGATGAAGTAACAATCAAATTTAGAAAGAAATATAGAGCTATTTATAAGACGGAGCCATCTGATTATGTTTATCATGGATTTGATGTCGGGTATTATTATCTGAAAGCCCTGATGAATTTCGGGCCCGGTTTTATTGATATTCTGCCGGAGTTAAAATACAATGTAATGCATACTACATATGATTTTGAAAGGAAAGGAGTGAAGGGTGGTTTCGAAAACAACTATATTTCTATTCTCAAGTATGAAAATTTTCAATTACGAAAATTAAATAAATGACTCCCGAAAGGAGAGACTCATACAAATGTTGAGCGCTCGTCATGCTGTCCGCCTTAGGTGGACAGCTTCTCTGACCAATGGATTACTAAAGTTAAACGGATCCCGAAATAAATTCGGAATGACCATAATTTAAGAGCGTGTTTTAAATTTTATATTTGATTTTTGTTATAAAGAGATGAAGCCAGTAGATTGTCATGCTGAGCGAAGTCGAAGCATTGTTGCAAGTTGCACTGTCTGTCACTAATCGAACAACACTTCGAGGTCTGCTTCAACGCAGAATGCTCAGTGTGAC
>OLLH01000057.1_pt1 | contig 39087 bp, 31 predicted proteins | sample 1604451 | NCBI WGS metagenome assembly OLLH01 (sample SAMEA104055714, study PRJEB20765) | soil metagenome | isolation source: soil
GTTTATAATAGAGCCGTAAGTCATCAAGTATCTTTTGAGAAAGGACAGTATACCTATCACGATTTCCTTTACTTTTTCTTATATAAATCCGCATGTTCTTACTGTCTATATCTCCTGCTTCCAGACGAAGAAGCTCCTCCAGACGAATACCGCAGGAGTATACGAATTGTAATATTAAACGATTTTTAAAGGTGGGCACAGCCGCAAACAAACGGAGCATTTCATCCTGATGCATTACCAAGGGTAATTTATGTTCTTTCCGCGGATACAATTTAGGGGGTAAACTACATTCCTTTTGGAGTACGTTCTTAAAGAAAAACTGGCAACTCATAGCTACCAACCTTGTTTTGGCGTAGGATGCCTGATGCACTTCCTTTATGTAACGCACATATTTTAGGATATGATCCTGAGTGAGCTCATCGGCTGGAACATCCGGATAGTAGTTAAGTAAAAAGCGAATTTCCCTTGAATAAAGGACGTAGGTTTTATTGGCGTAATTGCCAACAATCATAACGGTGTGAAGCTTCTCTAAAGCTCCTGCACTAATAGAATTTAAGTTTTTTTCATATCAATAAAGATTTAATGTGATCTTCAAAAATATTGATATTAGACTGCTATAACAACTATATGCATAAAACTTCGTCTATTTTTTTATTGTCTGATGTAGGCGAAGTTATTGTTTAATAAAAGCGAAAATTAAAAGCAATACTTATCTGCCTCAATCAATACTTTCGCAACTCGTCTGCGAGCTTCCTTAGTATTAAAGGGAGCGATCTTAGTAAAGCGTTTTAAGCCCATCAATAACATGCGTTGTTCGTCGCCTTCGGCCATTGAAGCGATGGCTTGTTTTCCTGCGAAGGAAGCCCGTTCCATAGAGTCGTTTAAATAAACACGCATCATGTCTAAATAGACTGCCGCGCCTTCTTCGCTTTTAAGAGCTACCAGTTTTTCTGTACGTAAAATAAACGATTCGCACACGAACGCTTCGATAATCATGTCGGCAATGTTCATGATAATTTCCTGTTCTTTGGCAAGACTCATCATGTATTTTTGCACGGCTGTTCCGGCAGTCATTAAGATGGCTTTTTTCATTCCTTGTACTGCTTTCTTTTCAGCAGCAAACAGGGTAGTGTCCTCACTCCCAAAATCAGGGATAGCCATGAGTTCTGCCTGTATCGCAGCAGCCGGGCCCATTAAGTCTAGCTGGCCTTTCATGGCACGTTTCAATAACATATCAACCGTTAACAAACGATTAATTTCATTCGTTCCTTCAAAGATCCTGTTGATACGGGAATCACGGTAGGAGCGGTCCATCGGGTAGTCGGCAGAGAAGCCGTAACCGCCAAATATTTGTACGCCTTCGTCCACCACATAATCCAATACTTCAGATCCGAATACTTTTAAGATCGCACACTCCACAGCATATTCTTCGGCTGCACCCAGCAATGCTTTCGCATAATCTTTTCCTTCTGCCAATAATTCTTTTTCTTTCTCATCAATTAAATTACTCACCCGGTAAGTAATCGATTCCGAAGCAAAGATGCGGATGGCTTGCTCTGCCAATTTGTGACGAATAGCGCCAAATTTAGCGATGGGCATTTTAAATTGTTCGCGGGTATTGGCATATTTAACAGATACCGTTGCAGCCGCCTTGGATCCACCTAAGGCAGCAGCAGCCAGTTTCGCACGGCCAATGTTTAAAATATTAAAGGCGATGAGATGGCCTTTGCCAACCTCTCCTAATAGATTTTCTTTAGGTACTTTACAATCCATGAAAAACACCTGGCGGGTGGAACTTCCTTTGATGCCCATCTTGTGTTCTTCTTCGCCAAAACTGATGCCCGGGTAATCTCTTTCTACTATAAAGCCGGTAAATTTATCTCCATCGAGTTGTGCAAATACAATAAATACCTGTGCAAATCCGGCATTGGTGATCCACATTTTTTGCCCGTTGATAATGTAATGCGTTCCTTCAGAATTCAGTACTGCTTTGGTTTTCGCAGCCAAGGCATCAGAGCCGGAACCCGGTTCCGTTAAGCAATACGAAGCCTTCCATTTTCCGGTAGATAAGTTCGGTAAGTATTTATCCTTTTGTTCTTTTGTACCAAAGTAGAGGATAGGCAAGGTTCCGATTCCCGTATGGGCGGCCAGCGCCACCGCAAAAGAATGGCCTGCGCCAACCATTTCTGTAATGAGCATATTGGTGGTAAAGTCTTTTCCAAAGCCGCCATATTCTTCGGGAATGCCTGTTCCCAATAATCCAAGCGCTCCTGCTTTGTCCAATATACCCGGAATGAGTCCGGCTTCCTGAGCGTCAATTCTGTCCAAGTTCGGCGATACTTCGGCTTCGATAAAATCCCGCGCCATGGCAGCCATCATCAGTTGTTCTTCGTTGTATTCTTCAGGAATGAAAATATCGGCAGCAGCAGTTTCTTTGATAAGAAATTCTCCGCCTTTTAATAATTTGCTTGTGGACATAATAGTTATAAATTATAAGTTATGAATTATAAGTTTATTGTTATTATAAGAAATGAATGTGTTAAAATTATTACAGTTGTAGAAATTCCCCAACTCATAAATTTATAATTCATAACTCATAATTAATTTACAGCATCTCAAAAATCCCGGCAGCTCCCTGCCCGTTACCAATGCACATCGTTACCATGCCGTATTTTTGTTTTTTTCTTTTCAGCTCATTCATGATCTGCACAGTTAGCTTGGCTCCTGAACACCCAAGTGGATGGCCTAATGCAATGGCTCCTCCATTTACGTTCAATATATCAGGATTTAGTCCGAGTGTTCTGATAACGGCTAAAGATTGCGAAGCAAAGGCTTCATTCAACTCTATCAGGTTGATGTCGTTCAGCTTCATGCCTGCTCTTTTCAATGCCATCGGGATCGCCTCAATCGGACCGATGCCCATTAATTTGGGTTCTACACCTGCAACAGCATAGGTGACCATTCGTGCGATAGGTTTTAAATTCAATTCCTTCACCATCTTTTCCGACATCACCATCACAAAGGCGGCGCCATCGGACGTTTGTGACGAGTTGCCGGCCGTTACGCTTCCGTTCACGACAAATGCCGGTTTTAATTTTGCTAGTTTTTCTATTGTGGTATCTGCCCGCGGACCTTCATCTGTATCAACAATATACTCTCTGGTTTTTCTTTTTTCATTGGCATCCAGATATACTTCATTGATTTTTATGGGTACAACGCCCTCTTTCAAGGCGCCACTTTTAATACCATTGAGCGCTTTCTGGTGGGAGTTAAAAGAAAATATATCCTGATCTTCTCTGGAGACGTTGTAGTCTTTCGCAACAGCCTCTGCCGTTAGGCCCATGCTCCAATAATAATCGGGTTTGTTTTTAGCGATCTCATAATTCGGCGCTACTTTCCATCCACCGAAAGGTATATTGGACATACATTCCACACCTCCGGCAATAATACAATCGGCCAGACCTGCATGAATTTTAGCAGAGGCAATGGCGATAGTTTCCAGGCCTGAAGAGCAATACCTGTTCACCGTCATGCCGGGTACTTTAACAGTATTGAGCCCCATCAGAGAAATCATTCTTCCGATGTTTAAGCCTTGTTCGGCTTCCGGTGTAGCGTTCCCTGCAATCACATCATCTATTCTTTCTTTGTCGAGTCCGGGAATGGAGGCTACTAAATGTTTGATTACTTCTATGGCAAGATCATCCGGACGGGTAAATCTAAATACGCCCCGTGGCGCTTTTCCTACTGCCGACCGGTAACCTGCTACAATATATGCGTTCATATTAATTAGGAATTATAAATTATGAGTTATTTTGCAATTCAAATTAGTACTTTATTTTTTTACCGGTACTTTACCGGATATTTTCGTTGTTGCAGCGGTTTTTGCTTTTGCCCGAATTCATCTGTTACATTTCTGCGCTTTTCACTGTGCGGTGCGTACTGCGGTTTTTCCTCGTCCTGAGCCTGTGTCCATTCTGATGATTGGACCAGTATAAAACAAAATAGTAATTTCATTATAGTCATATAAATTTTAATATCCCGGCGTTTTCTTGCAAGAATTTAATTACGCAAAAGTTTACCTGTTGTTAAGATGCTTTGAATTCTTTCCAGTGTTTTCTTCTCTCCACAAAGCGACAAGAATGCTTCTCTCTCAAGGTCTAACAGGTACTGCTCTGAAACAAGAGTAGGAGCAGACAGATCACCCCCACATAAAATATATCCTAATTTTTGTGAAATCAATTTGTCGTGTTCAGAAATAAATTTACCGGAATACATGGTGTGCGCTCCTGCGTAAACGATTCCTAAACCCTGCCGACCCAATACTTTTATATCCTTTCGGAGAATGGGTTGTGCATAGCCTGCATCCGCCAATTGTATTACGGACGCTTTGGCATCCGCCAACAGGCGACTTCTGTTTAGTGAAATGGCATCACGTCCGGCTTTTAATATGCCAAGATCAAATGCTTCATAGGCAGAGGTCGAAACCTTGGCCATTCCAATGGTTAAGAATTTTTCTTTTAATGTAGGAAGTTCAATATCTCCTTCAAAGAAGGCATCGGAAGCTCTCAGTGCAAACTCTTTAGATCCGCCACCACCGGGGATTAATCCTACTCCAAATTCAACCAGGCCAATATATGTTTCGGCTGCTGCCTGAACTTTATCTGCATGTAAACTTATTTCACAACCGCCACCAAGGGTAAGACCATGAGGGGCTACCACCACAGGTATAGAAGAATATCTAACCCGCATGGTTGCTTTTTGAAAGGCTCGTATTGCAAAGTCTATTTCGTCGTATTCCTGTTCTACGGCGAACATAAATACCATGGCAAGATTTGCACCTGCGGAAAAATTCGCTCCGTCATTGCCGATCACCAATCCTTTATATTCCTTTTCTGCCAGATCAATGGCTTTGTGAATTCCTTCCAAAACTTCACCTCCAATGGTATTCATTTTTGTATGAAATTCAAGATTGATAACGCCATCGCCAAGATCAATAATGGAAGTGCCTGAATTTTTCCAAATAGTTTTAGTAGCTCTGAGATTATCGAGGATAATAAAGCTTTCTGTACCCGGAATTGACTTATAAGATTTTGAAGGAATGTCGTAATATTTACGGGTTCCATTTTCTATTTTGTAGAAAGAAGCAGCTCCTGAAGTAAGCATATCGTAAACCCATTGAGCAGGCTTGTTGCTGGCGGCTTCCATGGCTTTTACAGTTTCTGCCAAACCGATGGCATCCCATGTCTCAAATGGTCCGAGCTCCCAGCCAAAACCTGCGCTCATGGCAGCATCTATTCGGAATACTTCATCGGATATTTCAGGGATTCGTTCAGAAACATATTGAAAGAGACCATAAAAAGAAGCACGATAAAATTCACCTGCTTTGTCTTGCCCTGCTGCCAGTACTTTCATACGGTCGCGCAGATTATCAATAGTTTTAGTCAGGTCTAATGTTGGGAATTTTACTTTCCCTTTTGGTTTATAATCTAAGGTTTTAAGATCTAAAGAAAGGATCTCACTTTTGCCTTGTTCGTTCTTTACCTTTTTGTAGAACCCTTGTTTGGTCTTGTCTCCAAGCCATTTGTTTTCGACGATTTTTGAGATGTATCCGGGAAGATTAAAAATATCGCGAGCAGAATCGTTCTGACAATTGTCGTACACTCCTTTTGCTACATGTACAAGCGTGTCCAAGCCAACAATATCACAGGTTCTGAAGGTGGCAGATTTCGGTCTTCCTAAAACAGGTCCGGTAAGTTTATCTACTTCGTCTACTGTTAACCCCATTTTTTCGACCAGGTGAAACAAGGCCATGATGGAATAGACGCCAATCCGGTTGGCAATAAATGCAGGCGTGTCTTTACATAAAACAGTTGTTTTTCCTAAATGTAAATCACCATAATGCATCAAAAACTCAACGATGGCGGTATCTGTGGAAGGTGTTGGAATGATCTCCAGCAAGCGGAGATAACGTGGCGGATTGAAGAAGTGGGTGCCACAGAAATGTTTTTTAAAATCATCGCTGCGTCCTTCTATCATCATGTGGATAGGAATTCCGGAGGTATTGGATGTTATGAGCGTGCCTGCTTTTCTGTATTTTTCTACTTCGTCAAAAACACTTTTTTTGATGGTCAGATTCTCCACCACTACTTCTATGATCCAATCGACACCGGCAATATCTTTCATGTTATCGGTAAAATTACCGGTAGCAATTCTGTTCGCAAAAGATTTTTTATAGATGGGAGAAGGGTTGGACTTAAGGGCTGTGTCAAGCGAAGCATTAACGATTCTGTTTTTTACAGCCGGGTGATCGGCTGTAAGTCCTTTCGCTTTTTCTTCTTCGGTCAGTTCTTTGGGAGCAATATCAAGCAGTAGCACATTCACTCCTATATTGGCAAAATGGCAGGCAATGCGCGATCCCATAATCCCGGATCCCAATACGGCTACTTTTTTTATTATCCTGTTCATAACGGTTTACTTATTATGTTGTTTTCAATATGACACGAATATACTTTATGTGAATACATTTGGCAATTAAAAATGAAACTATATACGCATGAAAGTATAAAAAGTTAAGTAGAATACAAGGCATTCCTTCGTTAAGCATAAATCTTCTCCACCAAAGCCTTGTTCTTCTCCATAATAATTTTTCGTTTCAGCTTTTGAGTAGGCGTGAGGTCACCGGATTCGACAGTCCATTCTTTTGGTAAAAGTTCGAATTTTTTAATTTGTTCGATATGCCCGAAATTAGCATTGAGTGTTTCTACTTCTTCGCTAATTTTATTGATAACAGCAGGATTTTTGACCATATCTTCATTGTTGGTCCATGTAATTTGTTTTATATCACACCATGATTTAAGATAAGAAAATGTGGGTACAATGAGGGCTCCGGTAAATTTTTGATTTTCACCTACTACCATAATCTGTTCGATATAATCCGATTCTTTGAATTTGTTTTCAATGGGTTGCGGAGCTACATATTTACCACCGGATGTTTTGAACATCTCTTTTTTACGATCGGTAATTTTTAAGAATCTCCCTTCTTCCAATATTCCTATATCACCGGTGTGGAACCATCCTTCACTATCAATAACTTCCGCCGTGAGGTCGGGACGTTTGTAATAGCCCAGCATAATGTTAGGGCCTTTGGCAAGTATTTCGCCATCAGCAGCAATCTTAATTTGTACACCATCAAGCACAGGTCCAACCGTACCGAAACGAACACTATCAGGTTCAAAATTATTTACTGCAACAACAGGTGATGTTTCAGACAGGCCGTAGCCTTCTAATACTGGTATTTGAGCAGCCCAGAAAACTCTTGCCAGTCGCACCTGTAAAGCGGCGCTGCCGGACGCGATTATTTTTACGTTCCCACCTAAAGCTTCACGCCACTTATTAAAGATTAATTTATTGGCGATCTTCAATTGAAACTCATGCCACCAACCACATTTACCATATAGTTCATGTGTTAATCCTAAATTCAGCGCCCAAAAAAACAAGGCCTTTTTTATTCCGGTAAGTTCCTTTCCTTTGGCGATTATTTTATCGTATACTTTTTCCAGAAGTCTTGGTACCGTTGTGAACATGGCTGGTTTAATCTCCTTCAGGTTTTCTCCGATTTTATCTATACTTTCTGCATAATAAATAGAAACACCAAGATACATATAGAGGTAGGTAAGCATCCGCTCGTAGATATGACAAAGTGGTAAAAAACTTAACGCCCTGTCATCAGGACCCACCGGCGCCAGAGGCTCACTGGCTATAAAATTACTTACGATATTTTTGTGTGAAAGCATTACTCCTTTCGGATTTCCGGTAGTACCGGAAGTATATACTAACGTAGCCAGATCATTTTCTGTAATTTGGTTTTTAAGAGATTCCAAATTGGTCGCATCTGCATGTTGTTTGCCTGATTCAAGCACTTCTGTCCAGCACTTGGCTCCCGCTACTTTATCATATGTGTATATTTCTTTAATGCTTGGAACACTGGATAAAAGACTTTGAATTTTCAAGTACAATTCTTTGTCAGATACAAAGACAATTTTTACTTCAGCATCATTTAATATGTATTTATAATCGGCTTCGCTAATGGTAGGATAGATGGGAACATGCACGGCACCGATCTGCAACATACCCATATCTGCCATATTCCATTCAGGACGATTGTTGGAAATGTTCGCTATTTTATCGTCTTTCTTAATTCCTAAAGCTAAAAGTCCATAACTGATATTGTTGGCGTTTTCGACAAAATCCTTTGTGCTGTAGGTAACCCAATTACCATTTTCTTTTCCGGCCAAAGCATCTCCCTTTGGAAATTTGGATGCCATGTGTGGCAGTAAATCAAATAATCTGGTGATGGACATAAGATATATTTTGTCTTAACAGTAAATAAAAAAAATCAAAATACAGAAATAGTATCTATTTTTGTTCAAAGTTAAATTTTTTTGGAAATAATCAAAATGTTTTGAATTGATTTTGGGAATGATTCTAAATTGGATGGTCAATAGCCAGTACTAAGATCTTGCAAGAATAAACACGTAATAAATGATACAAATTCAAAACGAAATAACACAACAATTGGGAATCAGGTTTCCTGCTATTATGGCCCCCATGTTCCTGGTGTCTAACGAGTCCATGATGAAAGCAGCCATGCGAGCGGGTATTATGGGTACGTTTCCTACTTTGAATTATAGAAAAGAAGGGGAGCTTGCACAGGTGATCGAGAATTTACATACCTATAAAAAAGACAATAACTTAGTTCAAGGAAATTTTGGCGTTAACCTCATCGTTCAAAAAAGTAATCCTTTATATGAAAAACATTTAAAAATATGTGCTGATGGAAAAGTACCTTTTTATATTACCTCGTTAGGGAATCCACAGGCAGTAGTAGAAGCAGCTCATGCCTATGGCGCTAAAGTGTATTCGGATGTGACCAATTTAAAACATGCTCAAATTGTGTATGAAAAAGGATGCGATGGCTTTATTGCTGTGGGGCAGGGAGCAGGCGGTCATGCAGGACCTTATCCGCTGCATTTGTTAGTGCCTGCGTTAAGAAAACAATTTCCAGACAAACCGGTAATTGCAGCAGGAGGTATTGCAACCGGAGAAAGCACCTTGTCTATGTTAAGCCTCGGAGCAGCAGCGGTTTCAATCGGGACGCGTTTTATTGCATCTAAAGAAGCATCGGTTAGCCAGGAGTATAAAGATGCCATTGTGAAATCTCACATGGACGATATCGTAATGACCACGCGACTTTCCGGAACACCTTGTACGATTATCAATACACCTTATGCAAAGAAAATAGGGTATGAGCAGAATTGGTTGGAGAAATTTTTATCCACGAATGCAACTACCAAGAAATATTTTAAAATGCTGGTACAATTAAGAGGTTTTAAAAAGCTGGAAGAAGCTGTTAAGCCTGGTAATTATAACAATCTATGGTGTGCCGGGCAATCCGTTGAAATGGTGAAAGACATTAAGTCGGTAGAAGAGATTGTAAATACACTTATACTGGAAACTGAGGAGGCGTACGGCCGATTGCAGGGGATAATGGCCTCATCCTAAATCCTTCTCCAAAGGAGAAGGACTTTCTGTCCTTCACTTAATTTCCATTAGGGAGAAAGATTGAGGAACAGTTCAAAAGATTCAAAAGAGAGATGCAGTTTCTGTCTTTAGTCTCCCTCTCCGCCTTAGGCGGAGAGGGTCGGGGTGAGGCTCAAAAGTAAATTAAGAAAACAGGCCAACAAAAAACAAAAAATGGATAAATTAAACCAACTAGTAAAAAAAGCACAAAATTCACCTCTGTATTTATGGATTTTGAATTTTATGCTTTGGAAAATGGTGCCCTTTAACAAACCTCATAGAATAAAAATAATATCTGTATCCGAGCAGGAGATCACTATTAAATTACCTTATGAAAAAAATAATCTCAATCATATAAAAGGCATTCATGCATGCGGTCTGGCTACTTTGTGCGAATACACTTCCGGGCTGATGTTGTTGTTGAATATATCTTCTGCCGATTACCGGATTATTTTGAAAAATATTAACATGACCTATCATTACCAGGGAAAAATGGATGTAATAACTAATTACAAGATTACCAAAGAATGGGTGGAACAGGAAATTATTGAACCACTTAAAGGAACCGAGGCGATTTTTAAAGAACTATTGGTAGATGTTTATGACCTTGATAAAAACCATGTTTGTACCGGACTCATAAACTGGCAGATCAAAGCATGGAATAAAGTAAAAACAAAATAGTAAATTGCGCCAATTTTATTGCGAAAGGTATTCGAGTTTTTCTAAATAAAATAGATATAAGAAGATGATCATCAGTCCGGCAAATCGGTTAGATAACGTAACAGAATATTATTTTTCACAGAAGCTGCAGGAGATTCGCGAAATGAATTTACGCGGATTGAACGTGATTAATTTAGGCATTGGAAATCCCGACATGAGTCCTTCGGAAAGTACTCTGGCGAAATTAATTGCTTCAGCGCAGAATCCTAAAAACCACGGTTACCAAGGATATAAAGGTATTCCTGAACTTAGAAAAGCGATTGCTGATTGGTACAATAAAACCTATGGCGTTTCTTTGAACAGTGAGCAGGAGATCTTGCCATTATTGGGATCAAAGGAAGGCATCATGCATATTTCCATGGCTTTTTTAAATCCGGGAGATGAAGTGTTGGTGCCGGATCCGGGTTATCCTACTTATTCTTCAGTATCTAATTTGGTGCAGGCAAAAATCAGGACGTACGATCTGGATGAAAACAACAATTGGTTTCCCGATCTGAAAGCCTTGGCTGCAACCGATTTATCGAAAGTAAAAATTATGTGGCTGAATTATCCAAACATGCCAACAGGGGCAAAAGCGTCTGATGCTATGTTTAAGGATGTTATTGCCTTTGCTAAACAGTATAAGATTTTACTTTGTCACGACAATCCATACAGTCTTATATTACCTGATGAGGCGCCAAAAAGTATTCTCTCTTACGAAGCAGCCATGGATGTGGCGATTGAATTAAATTCATTGAGTAAATCGCATAACATGGCCGGATGGAGAGTAGGCTGGGTAGCAGGTGGCAAAGAGTATATCGACACTATTTTAAAAGTAAAAAGCAATGTTGATTCCGGGATGTTTTTGCCTGTTCAACATGCCGCTGCAGAATCATTTAACAATACGGTAGAATGGCATCACCGGCAAAATTCAGAATATGAAAAGAGAAGAGAAAAAGCATGGGAGTTACTGGATGCTCTGAACTGTCAATACGATAAACACCAGGTGGGCTTGTTTATCTGGGCCAGGGTTCCGGACGCTATTGAAAGTGTAGAATCATACATTGATTTGTTCCTCCAGAAAGCAACTGTTTTTATTACACCGGGTTTTATTTTTGGTCAAAATGGAAATCGATACATTCGTGTTTCACTTTGCAGCACAGTACAAGCTATCGAAGAAGCATTGGCGAGGATTAAGAAAATTTTATAAAATATAAAAAACTATGGTGACTACTATTATAGGTGTCGGACTCATCGGTGGCTCTATGGCTCTCGATTTAAAAGCCAGGGGTTTTACAGATCATATTATTGGCGTTATCCGAAGTGAACAGAATGGTAAAGATGCTTTGGCATTAGGCATCATAGATGAAATAATGGACATCGAAAAAGCCATCCCACTTTCCGACCTCATCATTATTGCAGTACCCGTTAAAGCTACTTTAGAGATCTTACCTTTTATATTAGACAGGGTAAAAGGACACACAGTGGTTACTGACGTGGGTTCTACAAAAAAAGATATTGAAGAAGTTATTAAGTACCATCCAAAAAGAAAGCAGTTTGTTGCTTCTCATCCGATTGCAGGTACAGAAAATTCAGGCGCTAAGGCTGCTATCAATAATTTATTTGATAGTAAGATCGGGATCATTTGTGATATAGAACAAAGCGAAGAAAAAGCAGTGGCATTAATCAAAAAGATGTACGAAACACTCAATATGAAATTATTGTTTATGCAATCGGAGGCGCATGATATGCACGTTGCATATGTGTCTCATATCTCTCACATCACTTCATTTGTATTGGCGCAAACTGTTTTGGAAATAGAAAAAAGCACTTCTACCATATTTAATCTTGCCGGTTCCGGGTTTGCCTCCACTGTTCGTTTGGCTAAAAGTTCTCCCGCTATGTGGGTGCCTATTTTCGAACAAAATTCTAAATATATATCCGAAGCTCTGGATGCCTACATTAATAATTTAATTGAGTTCAAGAAAAACATTGACGATAAACATCCGGATGCATTGTTAGAGACAATGAAAAAAGCGAATGAGATAAGAAGAGTATTGGAAGGAATTAAATTGGTGTAAGGCAAAGTTTAAGAACAAAAACACAGCCTGTTTAGCTTATCAAAAAGAATAAAAAGAAATTGAGGCTACACATTGAATTATAAAGCTCTAAATCTCTACATTCTAAAAATTAAACTTAATATGGATGGTTTTATTTTTTCTTCCATAAAAAGAACAGATGAGGTTGAGTTTTAAAATAATTTCTATAAATTGGTGCTGTAATTGTACTAAATAAAATATAAAAACATGAAGTGTATTTCTAAATATTTTGCTGCAAGCGTACTAACGATAGTGCTTTTTGCAAATTGTAAAGCTCAAACCAAAGAAGTACACAAAGCACAAGAAGATCCATGGGCTAAAGTAGGTTCCATTTTAAAAAATATAGTGGCTCCAACTTTTGCCAACAGAGTTTATTTAATTACAGACTTCGGCGCTGTAGGTGATGGGAAAACGAATTGCACAGAAGCATTCAGAAAGGCAATAACAGAATGTAACAGCAAAAAAGGAGGGGGAAGGGTGGTTGTGCCTGCAGGGAAATTCCTTTCAGGTCCTATTCAGCTGAAAAGCAATGTGGATCTACACATAATGAAAGGTGCAACAATTTTATTTTCTACCGTTCCTGAAGATTATCTTCCTTTGGTGTATACCCGTTGGGAAGGTGTTGAATGCATGAATTACTCTTCACTCATCTATGCTTTTGAACAGGAAAATATTGCCATAACAGGCGAAGGTACTTTGGATGGGCAAGCCACAAATGATAATTGGTGGCCATCAAAAGGTAAAGAAGAACATGGATGGAAAGAAGGAATGCCCAATCAAATCAAATCAAGAGAAGTATTGTTTGACATGGGAGAAAAAGATGTTCCGGTAGCTGATCGTCAATTCGGAACAGGCCATTATCTGCGACCGCAATTCGTTCAGCCTTATCGTTGCAAGAATGTCCTTATTGAGGGTGTTACCATTATCAATTCACCGATGTGGATTATTAATCCTGTGCTATGCACCAACGTAACTATTCATAAAGTCACTGTCAAAAGCGATGGTCCTAATAACGATGGCTGCGATCCGGAGTCGTGTAAAAATGTATTAATTAAAGAGTGTTTCTTTAATACCGGTGATGATTGCATTGCCATAAAATCAGGAAGAAATGCGGATGGTAGAAAAATAAATGTTCCTTGTGAAAATGTAATTATTCAAAAGTGTACAATGGCCAATGGGTATGGTGGCGTGGTAGTAGGAAGTGAGGTTTCGGGAGGCGCTAAAAATATTTATGCGGAAGATTGTAAGATGGACAGTCCATTATTGGACAGGGTGCTGAGAATTAAAACCAGTTCTAACTGTGGCGGCACCATTGAAAATGTGTATGTCAGAAATATTAAGGTAGGCCAGGTAAAAGAAGAAGTGGTGACAGCAACTATGTTGGATGAGGATAAGGGAGCATTTATTCCTGTTATCAGAAATATTGAAGTAAAAGATATTGAAGTAAAAGATGGTGGAAAAATTGGTGTTTTTCTGGAAGCCTATGAACAATCTCCTATCGAAAATGTTACGCTGACCAATGTTGTGATCCATAAAACGGAACAGGCTTATAAGTTCACCAATGTAAAGAACATTCACTTTAATAATGTAACGATCAACGGTGCAAAGGTGGTACTGTCTGATGCAGATGCCCAACCCACAAAATAATGATGAATTATAAGTTATGAGTGGATTGTTTCGTTTATCACTTAGAAACTGTTTAAAAATTATATTTGTTTTTTGTTATAAAAAGATGAAACTGGTAGATGGTTATGCTGAGCATTCTGCGTTGAAGCACACCTCGAAGAATCAGGCAGGACATATAAAAATTTTGACAAAAAATTAAACAGTTTCTTATAATTCATAATTAATCCAATTATTTTTTTTATGATGAGAAGCTACTTCCTTTTCTTTTTCCAAGACAAGAATTTTTTTACCAGGATACTTCAGATTGATTTTATAAGCAGATGCTAATCCTACAATGCCATCCCCAACAATAATAATATCGTACCTTTTATCCTCCATCAAAAATGATTTTGAACAAAAACAGAATAAATAAATAAAAAATTATCTAAGCTCGGCATATTACATCAATAATTACTTTTGAATTTATTTAAACAATATCCAAATGAAAACAAAACTTTCTATTCTTTTAGTACTCATTTCATCCACACTTTCATTTTCACAAACCTATAAAAATAAAAATGCGGCAGTGGAAGACCGTGTTGAAGATGTGTTGTCCAAAATGACGCTGGAAGAAAAAATTGATTATATAGGAGGGTTCAATAGTTTTTATATTCGTGAAATTCCGCGATTAAACCTTCCTTTAATAAAGATGGCGGATGGTTCGATAGGTGTTCGGAATTATGGAAACACTACTGCCTATCCGGCAAGTATTCTTTCTTCTGCCACCTGGGACATAAACCTCGTAAACAGTTTAGGACAAGCGCTTGGTAAGGATGCCCGCTCACGTGGCGTACATATATTACTCGCTCCGGGTGTGAACATACACAGGGCTCCTATGTGCGCTCGTAACTTCGAATATTTAGGAGAAGATCCTTATTTATCAGGCCGCATGGCTACGGAATATATAAAAGGAGTACAAAGCCAGAAAGTGGTGGCTACTGTAAAGCATTACGCAGCCAACAATCAGGAATGGGACCGTCATCATGTAAGCTCTGACATAGATGAACGAACGCTGCACGAAATTTACCTGCCTGCTTTTAAAGCAGCAGTGCAGGAAGGAAAAGTAGGCGCTGTAATGAATAGCTATAACCTGATAAATGGCGTACACGCCACTCAAAACAATTATTTAAATAATGAAATACTAAAGAAACAATATGGATTTGATGGTATCCTGATGTCCGATTGGAGATCCACCTATAATGGAGTCGCTGCGGCAAAAGGAGGACTGGATCTTGAAATGCCTTTCGGAGTTCATATGTGTAAGGATACTTTACTGCCGGCTATTAAAAGCGGAATTCTTTCCGAAGAAATGATCAATGAAAAAGTACGGCGCATCTTACGGATTATTTTCCGTTTTGGCTTTTTTGATAATGCACAAACGGATAACAGTATCCCTTTGGATAATCCGGACAATGCCAAGGTAGCGCTCAACCTTGCCCGTAACGGTATTGTGTTGCTAAAGAATCAGGATCACATTCTTCCATTAGCTGCTGAAAAAGTAAAAACGATTGCCGTTATCGGACCCAACGCAGACGGGTTTATATCAGGCGGGGGAAGCGCATATACTCTTCCTTTTCATGCCGTCAGTACTTTACAAGGCATTCAAACAGTATTGGGCGCTAATGCCTCAGTTAAATATTTCATAGGCGTGCTGAATGAGGGCAATATCGCACCTAAATCCATATTTTATACCACTCCAGGTTCTTCTACCCGTGGCTTAATAGGAACATATTACAAAAATCGAAACCTTACCGAACCCTCTGCTTATACCCGCACGGACCAAATAATTGATTTTCATTGGTCAGCTGACCCAGATATCCCGGGTTTTCCTACAGACAGTTTCTCTATCCGCTGGACAGGAGTAGTCCGACCAGAGAAAACAGATAGCTATGAATTTATTTTTGCCGGTGATGATGGCTTTAAATTATGGATCAACAATGAACTTATTATTGATGACTGGCGGGATAAGTCATCTACCGTAAAAAAAGGAAGAATTACATTGAAGGGCGGACAGGAGTATTCGGTAAAATTGGAGTATTATGACAATGTCGGCAGAGCCAATGCTGCTTTAGGATGGAAGCCTGCAAGCATTTCTTTTGATGAATCTTTAGCCGCAGCCAAAGGAGCTGATGCAGTTATCCTGTGTGTCGGTTTTAACATGGTAGAAGAAAAGGAAGGCGGGGACAGGACTTTTGAAATGTCAAACGATCAGGACAGCCTAATCAATGCGATTGCGAAGGTGAACCCAAATACGATCGTCATTATAAATGCCGGAGGAAATGTTTCTATGACCAAATGGATCAACAATGTAAAAGGACTACTGTACGCCTGGTATCCGGGACAGGAAGGCGGAACCGCTATAGCCGAAATCCTCTTTGGCAAAGTAAACCCCAGTGGCAAACTTCCGGTATCATTTGAGAAAAAGTGGGAAGATAATCCTACCTATAAGAGCTATTATAGCGATAACAAAAAAGTAACTTATTCGGAAGGTGTTTTTGTAGGCTATCGCTATTATGATTCAAAAAAAGTGGAGCCCCTCTTCCCTTTCGGCTTCGGACTTTCTTATACTACATTTAAATACAGCAACCTGGTTGTTACTCCCATTGATAACGCTATAAAATACACGGTCAGTTTTGATATTCAAAATACCGGCGCTGTGGAAGGTTCTGAAATAGCTCAGGTGTATGTTCATGAACTGGAAAGCAAGGTACCAAGGCCTTTTAAAGAACTTAAAGGATTCTCTAAAATCAGCCTTAAGCCCGGTGAATCTAAAACAGTAACGATTACACTTCCGGCTGATGCTTTTGCTTATTATAAAACAGATGTACATGCATTTGTGGTAGATAAAGGAGAATTTCAGATTTTAGTAGGTGGTTCTTCAAAAGATATCAAGCTGACAAAAAATGTAGTCGTAAAAAATAATTTTGTCGTTCCAAATAATTCAGCCACGTCTGATAAAAAATAATCCTATTTAATTTAGAAACTGTTTAAAAATTATATTTGGTTTTTATTATAAAAAGATGAAACTGATGGATGTCATTGGTAGCGGAGTCGAAGTGTTATTGCCTTTACACTGCCAGTCGCTAATCCAACAACACTTCGAGGTCTGCTACAAGACTTCAGGCAGAATATATAAAAATATTTGACAAAAAATTAAACAGTTTCTTATAATTCATAATTAATCCAATTATTTTTTTTAAATTGCTTAAAAAAAAGACAAAATGATAAAAAATCTACATTTTTTAAGTATCCTTTTATTTGTTTCCGTTTTCGCCACATCCGGTTGCATAAAAGACAGCCTGCCAACACCTACAAAAACCTTAATGGAGGGCACATGGGAATTAACGGCAGCCACTGATGCGGCGGGTAAAAATATATTAGCAGCTGTCGCCTTCCCTGTTACGGTAATACAATTAGGAAACGACAACGGGATGACCGGAACGCAAAGTCCGATGTTTACTTATACTGTATATGGAGGAAGTCAATGGGTAATTGCTTCCGCAAAAATTAAACAAACATTCGATTATGCCAATTTCAATTTCAGCACAGGAGAGTTTTTTGTAGATGGAGGAACTCCCGATAGGTTTACTGTTGAAGCGAAGTTACAGGCCGCAGCCGGCTATGTTGGCGGCCTGGCTGATGTATTAACTGCCTTAGGGGTAGGAAGCGGTTATCTTCAACAAACCATTTACCATAAGTTTATAGATGTTAAAGTTACCATACCCGGGGAGATTGGTTCTGATAGAAGCACAATGATCTGGGAGTTTGATAATCAAACTACGGCAGTCTATAATTATAAAGATTCTAAGGGCAATATCGTATTATGGGGAGGATGGCCGGTAAGTGGATTTTCAAAAGGTACATTTACCTTTACCAAACGTATCAAAACCCTTACTGACATTGTTAATCAATACAAATAATTATAAGTTATAAGTTATAAGTTGGCGCCTTCACTTATAATTCATCACTTATAATTTATAATTAATTTATTTATCGTCTCGCTTTCCTGGCCTTTCGCTTAATCGCATTCTTTTCTTGTCGTGATACCTTTACATTCACCTTTTTGTTTTTGTCTTTTTTCTCATGAAAAGAAGGTCCGGATGCTTCTCTTTTGGGTACTTTAACCTGGATATTTTTCATCTGTACTTTTGGTATCTCATCAGGCGTGAGTACCGCTGAAATTTCAAGATCATGAGGTAAAGGTTCTATCGGGATTTTAGATTTCATCAGGTCTTCAATGGCGGTTTGGTATTTATCTTCTGCCGCTGTTATAAAGGTGATGCTGATTCCTTTTTTATCGGCTCTGCCGGTCCTTCCAATTCGATGGATATAATTTTCAGGCACTTCAGGCGTGTCAAAATTAATAACATGGGTTACTTCAGATATGTCCAATCCCCTTGCTACAATGTCGGTAGCAATCAGCGCCCGATACGTTCCATCCTGAAATTGTTTAACGGTATTGAATCTATGGTTCTGTTCTTTATTAGAATGGATGACACCCAATTGACCGGGGTATTTTTCTTCTATACGTTCATATAATTGATCCGCCAGTTTTTTAGTAGCCGTAAATACCAATACCTTTTTAAACTCTGAAACCCTTGACAGCAGAAGTTCCAAAAGATTTACTTTTGTATAAAAGTTAGGAACATGATACCCGGTTTGAATAATATTTTCGAGCGGAGTACCGGTGGGAGCCGCTTCAATTCTAAGTGGATTGTTAAAATATTCCTGAATCAATACTTCAACATCTTCAGTAATAGTAGCTGAAAACATCAGGTTTTGTCTTTTGGGAGGTAGCAATTCCAGTATGCTGGTGAGCTGATGACGAAAGCCCAGGTTCAGCATTTCATCTACTTCATCAACAATGAATTTTTTAATGGATTTTAATTTCAAAGTGCCGTTCAAAGCCAGGTCTAATAATCTTCCGGGAGTGGCAACAAGAATATCCACGCCATTACTTACAACGGCTATGTGCGTTTTAATATTGATGCCGCCATAAACGCCTCTCACAGCCACATCCATATACGTAATTAACTTCTCAGCCTCTGCCACCACCTGCAGCACCAGTTCCCGGGTGGGTACAATAATTAAAATTTTAGGCGATTTTTTTTCGTGGGAAGTTTCCAATTGCCTAAGAGAGGGGAGTAGGTAAGCCACCGTTTTCCCGGTTCCCGTTTGCGCTATCCCCACCATATCTCTTCCCGACATGATCACTGAAAACGCCTTTTCCTGGATGGTGCTGGGATGCACGTATCCTAAATCATTCAAGGCATTTAATAAAGGTGTAGTTAAATTTAATTCATCAAAAGTCATAAGAGCCATCCTAATATTTAGGATAAAGGTAGTATCCTATTCCAAATTTTGATGCGTATTTTTGAATGGAAATAATTTTCGATCTGTTTTCTTTGTTATAACAAAATGGTTAAACAAACCGTGTTTTTGTGAATGAATGACTATATTCGCTTTATAAAATTGTTTGAACTGAATAGCTTCAGATAATTAAGAAATAGGCGCATTGCGCCTATCCATAAAAAAAGCGGGTAAATGCGCAATTGCGTATACACACTTATGGGCAAGGCGAAGAAAAAAAAGAGACAATGACTTAGCAGACCGTCAAGAAAACCGACCACACATTTTAGCACATTTGTTTTTGCCCCGACACTCAAAACCTTCCCTTCGGCAAAACCAAAAGAGCTAAAATTTTTCCACCCAATGTTGTTAATAACTTAATTGAGGACATATTTTGTCCGTATGCTTTTAGTCCCTATTTTTGGACAAATATAAATTACAAGACAAATGTCCAAGCAAAAAATTCTCACTTTTGGCGAATATATTCGAGGACTTCGAGAAAGTGCTGGTTTGCCTCTTCGAAAAGTTGCAGCGCAATTAGACATTGACCCTTCTTTGTTGGGGAAAATAGAACGAAACGACAGACAACCAACTAAAGAACAAATCAAAAAATTAGCTCGAATATTTGAGCAGAAAGAGGAATACCTCCTTTCAGAATATTTAAGTGACCAAATCGCTTATAAAATACTTGAAGAAGAAAGCGATCTTAATGTATTGAAAGTAGCGGAAAAAAAAGTTCATTATCTAAAGACAAAAAAAAATGGCTGAAACATTGACTATAAAAGAAAAAAGTTCCGTAGTTGACAAAAGAAACAATCTTAATGATCTGACTTCTACAGAGTGGGTTCAGGAGACAAAGAGTTTTTTTTATCAAAAAGGGCTTGGTGCAGGAAGTCCAGAAGCGAAATATGAAAAAATGCATCCTGCACCATTTTCATTTACTGACATAACTAAATTAATAAAATTTTTTACAAAGAAAGATGCTAAAATTCTTGATCCTTTTTTAGGCGTTGGTTCTACAATAAAGGCTTGCATTGAACTTGAAAGAGAAGGTTTTGGGGTTGAACTTTCACCTAAATGGTGTGAAATAACCCGAAAAAGGTTATTAGCAGAATCAAAGGTAAAGTTGGATAAAAAACATCTTATCTGTGGTGACAGTAGAAAACTTAAAGATTATTTCGACAAAAACACTTTTGATTTAATAGTTACATCACCACCATATTGGAATATCCTTGAAAAGAAGGACCACAAGGCAAATGAAAGAGTTTTGGATGGACACGATACAAAGTATAGTGAAAATAAAAATGACTTGGGCAATATTGATGACTACGAAAAATTTCTTAGCGAACTTTCAAAAATATTTTTGAGTTGCTATGATCTTTTAAAGGAAGGGAAATATATGTGCATTATAGTTAGCGATTTTAGACACAAATCAGAGTTCTACTCTTTTCATTCAGACCTGATGAATAAATTAACTGACAAGAAATTGAAAAAAAGATTTCATTTGAAAGGGACTAAAGTTTTAATTCAAAATGCGAAAAAGTTATTCCCTTATGGTTATCCATTTGCTTATGTTGAAAATATCCACCATCAATATGTTTTAATCTTACAAAAACCAAAAGATGAAAGAGCTAAATAAAATTTACCTACAGGACTGCATAACATTTATGCAGGATTTGGAGCCGGAATCGGTTGACCTAATTATTGCCGACCCTCCATACAACTTGAAAAAGAATTTCGGTAATAAAAGCGACCATTGGGACAATGTTGAGGATTGGTTGAATTGGAGTAAACAATGGATTGACGAAAGCGTTCGTATTCTAAAACCTACTGGCAACTTATTTATTTACGGCATACATCATTACATCTGCTATATCCAATGCTATCTATACGAAAAAGATATGCGCTACAGAAGGCAGATTATTTGGCATTACGAAAACGGATTTTCTGGCTACAAAACCTTAAACGCATTTTATGAACCTCTTTTATGGTTCAGTAAGACAGATAATTTTACCTTTCAAGAAATCAGAGAACCTTACAAAAGTCAGGAGCGATTAAAAAATAAAATTACCAAAAATGGCAAGGTCTGGACTCCCAACCCTGAAGGAAGATTAGCAGGTGATGTATGGAGTTTTCCAACACTTGCAGGTAAAAGATTTGAGAATGAAAAAGTGGAACACCCTACACAAAAGCCCCTTGCATTGTGTAACAGAATTATAAAACATTTCAGTAATCCAAAGGATATTGTTTTTATTCCATTTGGAGGAAGTGGCTCCGAGTGTGTAAGTACTATAAATAACAAACGAAAGTTTTTAGCAACAGAAATCAATTCGAAATACATAGACATTGCTAACGAAAGATTGGAATTAATTCTCTCTCTTAAATCAATTAAACGGTAATTATTTCAATTTCTTTATATTTGGAGAATGAAAAATTTCCCTCATCAGTTTAACGACCTCACTAAAATATACAATGCATTAGCTATTGTAAAAGAGTTAATCCATAATCAAACGCCATTAACCGATGAAAGTTTTGGCGAAAGACTAACAAGAGAAAGAATTTATACCTACAGAGATAAAACACTTTCCATTGATGAATTTCTTGCAAGCGAGCAAGAAAAACCTGCTTCAAACCGAGGCTATTTAACTGTTTCGAGGGACATAAGAAAATTCTTTGAGTTACTTGGTTTCATTACAGTTTTTCCAGACAAAACAGCAAGATTAAGTCCTGCTGCAAGTCAACTAATAAGAACTGGATCAGAAGATATTCGTAAAGAACTTTGGAAAAATTCACTTTTACAATTAGGACTTGAAGGAATAGACGGAGAGGTCAGCCACCCATATAGAATTCTTTTAAAGATAGTAAACTCTTTTCCTGGAATTGAAACTCCCAAATTAATGCTGGCATTAGAAGCGGAAAATGATTCGGAAGAAGAATTTGAACGAATCTCAATTCTTGCTCAAGAAAGCATTGCGCAAATAATTCGAGATACAGGAACAACAAAGGCAATGGCTTCAAATGCAGTTAAAATTCTTCCCGCACTTGCAGTACAATTGGGAGATATTGAAAGAGTGAGTAGCAGAGCGTACCCAATTGGGCAACTTGTAATCACTGAAGACGAAATCACGACTGATGAACAACCTGCAAGAAGGGCAAGAGCAGATTTCAGAGAAACGAATTCAGATAGTATTGCAAGAGATCCAAATCTTAATATTATAACTTCTGTGAGCATTGACTTAACAGAAGCCATAAGAATTAGACAAAGGAGGCTTGCAGAACATCAAGAAATTGTAAGGCTCCTTGGCTTAATAAATGAAAGATGTGGCTTTAGGTTATTTGAAGGAAAGTTTGATTGTCTTGCTATCAAAGACGACACGGCTTTATTATATGAAGTTAAAACTATTCTTGAATCTGCATCGGATGTGGAAAAGCAAACAGTAAAAGGTGTCGGACAATTGAAATATTATAAATATTCGATTGTCAACAGACAAATGGGTTATGCAAATATTAAAGAGATTCTTGTATTCTCAAGAAAACCAAACATTGGAATAATTGAGTTTTGTTCAGCTGAAAACATTTTTGTTATTTGGAGAGACGGTGATACTTTCCAAATTTTTAACGGGCAGACCAATACCGACAATTTATTCAACCCAGACAATTTGCTGTAATGACAACTCTTTGCAGTCCTAAGAGAAACATAAAAAGGTTTCCGCCTGATTTTATGTTTCAACTTAATAAAAAGGAATGGGAAAGTTTAATATCGCAAATTAAAACCTCTATCGATAACCGGTCACAAATTGTGACCGGTTCACAAAAACACAGGGCAACAACCGTAACTCCTTATGCCTTCATAGAACAAGGAGTATCCATGCTTTCCAGTATTCTTAAAAGTGATAAAGCCATTGATGTAAATATTTCCATTATTAGAGCCTTTGTATTTATAAGACAATATGCCCTTACTCATAAAGATTTAACCGATAAATTGAAAAAATTGGAAAACAAGTACAACAGGCAATTTAAAGATGTATATGAAGCCATAAATTATTTGTTGAATAAAGAGAAATAACAAACAGAACAAATCGATCGGAGACAAATCGGGTACAAATAATCTAAAGCTCGTTCGGAGAATTAATCTCCCAGCTGTGCCGGATATGTGAACGAGCTGCTGGTTGGGATTTGTGTAATGGATATGATTACTGAAAACGCCTTTTCCTGAATGATTGTAGGATGAATATATCCCAAATCATTCAAGGCTTTTAATAACGGAGGATTTAAATTTAATTCATCAAAAGTCATAAGAGCCATCTTTGTATTTACTATAAAAATCCAGCTTAGCGGGGGAGGAGAACTTTTATTTCTTCTTTTTTTTATTTTTAGTTAACCTATGTTGCCCTGATTCCAACTTTTTGAATTCGTCTTTTTCCTCTAACTTTTTAATGCTTATAGCAACGGGTAAATTTTCTGGCATTGTACCGCCAATTTCTTCAATGGTTCTGCGTACTTTTTTACCTATTTCAAAATGTGTTTTGTTAGCTTTCTGTTTGCCTTTAATGCTGTCTTTTCTGAGCTTGTCTTCGGTTTGTGTGGCTCTGAAAAGGTTGGCGGCTAATTCAGTGCTTCCCATATAGTCGAGTATTTGTTCGCTTTTCTTCAATCCTTTTTTTGAGTGTATACCTTTTGCATCTAAGCCACCATACAAGCCTTTGTAGCCAAAATTTTGAAAAACAGCGTAATCAATCGGATCAATTACACCTGCTCCTTTAGCTGTATTGGCTAAAAGTTTATTGTGTTCAGCCATTTCTTTACGCAGAAACATTCGCTTTTCATCTTCGCTGCTTAATTTGCTAAAAGCTTCTAATTGTTGTATTTCCTGTAAGTGAGTTTGCACTGCAAAATAGGTCTGACCAAGCGCAACTACTTCTTTTCCCGGGTCAGCATTTTGTACTATTAGATAACAGGCATAACGACTTAATTTTACATCGTCAATGTCTCTTTTAGCTCCTGAGCCAATAGATACCATATCGAGGAACTCCTCGAAATGGTTTGCGACCTTCTGCCTACTGTTTTGGCAGGCTTCTTTTGCTCTATCAATTACGGGAAGAAAGTGTCTGTACTCCGAGTATTCAAGGACTTTGCTTAAATCTCTGGCCGACCAAAATTCATTTCCATTTTCGTCAAATCGTTTTATCTGTTCAAAAACAGGAAGATTATTTTTAGATAGTTTATTCGTCATAAATTTTAGTTTATGTTATTAAATTTTTGTCTCCGAATTTTTAAAATAAAAAAGAGAATCTCTTAATTGAAAACAAAGAATAATGTTAAAAAGTAACCGACGCTTTCAATACTAGAAAAACATTTTGTCAGAATTACATTGAGGGCTACTATTAATTTGCCGGCCTGTCCTTTCCAAATAAATATGGGCAAAGATACTATTTTCTTTAAGAGTATGGATTATTGGTGAGTAATGATCCCCAGCCGTGCCGGATATGTGAACGAGCTGCTGGTTGGGATTTGTGTGATGGATTGTGCGTTGTTAATCCCCACCTACATAATCTTTGGATTTGTAATCGAAATAATTCCTATAATCCGAGTCTGTTTGTGATTCGTCGAAATTATTTTTGTGCATCTTGCTCTTTTTATTCTAAGAACAATTATTTTTGTTTTTTTTATTCTGCTTTTTATATCAGAAACACGCAAAACATTTAATAAATGAAACAGAAAAACATTTTTGAGCAAATAAAACACACCAATAAAATTGGACAAGAATATTGGAGTGCAAGAGAACTCTTTATTGTTTTAGAAGTGTGAATAAAAAGCATCAAGATTATCACTATATGTTTCATGCCCATTTTTATTTTTCGATATGTTTGATTGTAAAAAGAAAATATATAATAACCAAAACTGTCATTACACCTGTAATAATAAAAGTGGCATTTGATCCTAACTGAAACCAAATAATACCGGCCAATGAACTTGCTATCATTGTGCAAATACTTTGAAAACCGGAATACATGCCAATTGCTGTTGCAGTATCTGCTTTTTTAGTAATGTTGCTAATCCACGCTTTTGAAATTCCTTCTGTAGCTGCTGCATATAGGCCGTATAAAAAGAAAAGTCCGGCGAAAGCATAAATAGTTGAACTGACACTCATGCCAAAATAAACCATAGCAAATACGGCCAGGCCAAAAATATAGATTCTCTTTAACCCAATTTTGTCAGCAAGAAAGCCTAATGGAAAGCTGGATAAAGCATATATAAGATTGTAAAAAATGTATATGGCAATTACCATTGTGTCGTCAAGTCCTGCTTGTTTTGCTTTGAGTAACAAGAAAACATCAGAGCTGTTAAATATGGAGAAAATCAATAACCCAATAACCAATTTGCGATAATTTTCTGAACTCGCCTTCCAATAACCAATGAACGAAAAGAAAGGTGTTTTAATTTTATTTTTTCTGGTTCCACCATTCTTTTTTTTAAGTAAGAACGAGGCGAATACAGCCAAAAGTCCGGGAATAAAAGCAATATAAAAAAGAGTTTTGTAGTCTTGCGGATAAAAATACAGATAGAGTAGGGCAAAGAGAGGTCCCAATACAGCGCCCGTAGTATCCAAAGCACGGTGAAAACCGAAAATTCGCCCTTTTGTTTCCGGTGTAGCTTCGTCAGAAAGGATTGCGTCTCTTGCTCCTGTTCGTATTCCTTTGCCGAAGCGGTCAAGTGTCCGTGCAAAGAAAATCCAAAGGGGAAATATGAAAAATGCCATCAATGGTTTTGAGACAGCGCTAAGCGCATATCCTACCTGAACAAACGGAACGCGTTTTCCTGAATTATCCGAAAGTTTACCGAAATATCCTTTGCTCAATCCGGCTGTTGCTTCTGCAATACCTTCAAGAATACCGATTAGGACTATTGAAAAACCAATAGTCTTTAAGTAAATTGGCATAATCGGGTAAAGCATTTCGCTTGCTGTATCTGTGAACAAACTCACTAATGACAACGTCCAAACGGTGCGTGTTAAGTATTTCATTTTGTTTTCTCAGGGTTCTGACTAATGAAATAAATTTCCTTATCAAAAAAATCTATAAACAAACATAAGAAAATAACGGCAGTTAGCAGGATCATTTTTCTTGCATTTTGAAATAGAAGTATTTTTTAAAATTGCTATATTTGCATACCGGATATTTTTAATAAACATGAAAAAATTACACCTGCTCGTCTTTATTTTTTTTATATTCTCAATGGCTTCTTATGCCCAAAATACTGCCGTAGCAGATACGGGTTTAGTAAAATGGCTTTCTTTCAAAGAGGCATTTGATTTAAACAAAAAACAATCAAAACCTTTTCTCATTGATATATATACCGACTGGTGCGGTTGGTGTAAGTACATGATAAAAACAACGTATTCGCAACCTCAATTGGCCGAATATATCAATACTAATTTTTATCCTGTAAAATTTAACGCGGAAACCAAAGACACCGTAGAGTATTTAGGAATAAAATACATGAACCCGGGGAATAACAAAAAATCCACCCATCAATTGGCTATAAAATTATTAGGACAAAACATATCTTATCCTTCTACTATTTTCAGCAACAACAATTTTAAATTTAATTTATTATCAGCAGGGTATTTAGATATTAAAAAGATGGAACCTTTGTTGGTTTATACTTTGGAAAATATTTTCAGGACTACCGCCTACGAAGATTTTCAGAAATGTTATGACCGGGCTTATCTTGAAACTGCTCAAACAGACACGGTTAAATCTCCATTAAAATGGTACACCATAAATGAAGCGCTGCAATTAAATAAGAAGAAGCCTAAAAAGTTGTTGATTGACATATATACCAATTGGTGCAACGGATGTATGGTGATGAATAAAGCTACATTTCCCAATCCTAAAATTGCCTCCTATCTGTCAAAAAACTTTTATGCGGTAGATTTTAATGCCGAGTCGAGAGACACTATTGTATTCGGTAATCAAACATATATCAACACCGGTGCAAATGGAAACCCTTTTCATCCTTTTATACTGGCTCTTTTAAAAGGTAATATGACTTTACCAACCAATGTTATTTTAAATGAAAACCTGGAAATGCTGGATGCACTTGCTTTGTTTTTAACGCCAGAAACGTTAGATCCTATTCTTCATTATTATGGAGAAGATAGTTACAAAACAACCAAGTGGCCCGATTATCAGAAGAAGCTGGAAGAATCTAAAAAAGAAAAAGCGAAGAAATAGGGGTTAAAATTCAGTCTCTGAATCTTTTTTCATTACAGATTACACAGATTTAAAAAATAAAATTAGTTTCAAATTTTGATCTGTGTAATCTGTGGCACCTCATACAATAGGCAAAGGCGCAACTTACAGGGCTACGCCTTTCTGAGAATGGTAATCAAAACATTTCCCAGTAATGAAAATTTAAAATAAATTTTTAATAAACAATTACTTTTTTAATCTCCGATTTATTTTGAGAATTGGTAAGTCTTAAACTATAGATTCCTTTTCCGAAACCGGAAGCATCTATATTTTTAGCGTAATCGCCGGAAAATTTGTTTAGTTTTTCGGAGTAGATAACCTGTCCTATCACGCTGCTTAATTCCACGGTATAGTTGTCTTCTTCAGGTATGTTAAACGAAAGGGTAAATCGTCCGTTGTTGGGATTAGGAAAAATATTGAAAGAATTATCTGTTATATTTTCGTTAATACCAACGCTTCCGGTTGGGTCTATTTTTGCTAAAAACATATCTGTACGCTTATGATATACAGGAGGCGTTGTTGTACCAAAAGAAGAAGCATCCAGAAAAGACCCGGTGGCATATACATTCCCAGCCTTGTCTACACTAACTGCAATACCTGATTCAAAACCTAAATTATCAAACGCATCCGCGGCTCCGCCTCCGCTCAGGGCCCAACGAAATGCTCCGGATCCATCGTAGCTTGCAACAAAAATATCTGAACTATCTGCGGCTGTAAGTGTGGTAGAGCCGAAAGTTGCAGTACCTCCATATTGTCCTGTAATATAAACATTGGAATTTACATCCGAGCAAATCCCCCTGGCTCTGTCCAGCATAATACCGCCGGCTCTTTGAACCCATTGTATCATGCCGGAACTATTGTAGCAGGCAACAAACACATCTGCCATACCTGTTACAGTAAGCGCTTTCGTATCGAATGTAGCGTATCCGTTAAATTCTCCGGTTATATAAATATTACCTGAATTATTTGCGGTAATACCCCATGCATCATCATCATAATCTCCACCGGCTTTTTGCACCCATTTCAAATTTCCATCGGTATCGTACCTGGCCAGAAACGCATCATCATAAGTTCCGGGAGCAACAGTAGTATTCGCACTTACACTTGTAGTTCCGGTAGTACCTTCAAAACTTGCAGTCCCCTTAAAGAAACCAGTTACGTAAATTTCTCCGGCAGCATTTACACTTATTCCTTTTCCTTCATCATCACCGGTGGTTCCACCTGCCCGTTTCACCCATTGTTCAACACCGGCGCTATTGTATTTTGCAATAAATATATCTTTATAGCCAACGCTATATATGGCAGGCAAGGAACCAAAAGTGGCGCCATATGTTCCGGCTAGTCCTTCAAACTGCCCTGTTATGTAAGCATTTCCGGCAATATCGGTACTCACGCCATACGCCTTATCGTTCAAATATCCACCCGCAGATTTTACCCATACAAGATCACCCGCACCAGTATATTTTGCAATAAATACATCATTATCTGTTTTACCAATAACATTCGTTGCATTCGTTGAATCACTTGGGATAGTAGAACTACAAGCTTTATTGTTAAACCAGACTGACCCATCTGACCCCTCAATTTCACCCGCTACTAAAACATTGCCCAGGTTATCTATAGCCATACAATGCGCATAATCACCCCCTAGTCCACCACCAGTATTGATCCATAACAAATCGCCTGAAGAATTGTATTTTGCAACAAACATATCATGGTTGCCTCTGCAGGCAACGGTAACTCCGCTAAAAATGGCAGCTTCCTCAAATTTACCTGCAACAAATACATTACCTGCATCATCTGTAGCTGTTCCGTAACCATAGTCATAGGCATCTAAACCACCACTGACGGCCCATTTGAACGATTGACTAAAAATGTTGGATGAAAATACAGTACAAAACAAGACAATCGAATAGAGCTTTTTCATGAGGTAGTTTTTAGTAGATTATTAGAAGCGTTTTGATTTATTTAAATTTTCCTGAGCTATTACTTATTAATAGCTGCCAGACTTTTAAGCATACAAATAATATTCCCATCGAGAAAAAAAAACGCGAAGCTATTAGAAATCTTATTGCAGGCTATTTGCGCTTATATATTATTAAGTTTATTGAAAAAAATAACAGGCGAGTTAACACCACGTTACGGGGAAAGAATTTCCGAAATATGCCTGAGTGAGCGATATATTTAACAAAAAGGGCTGTCCTAAAAGTATCTCTTCTATTATTTATAAATTAAAGATGAAAAAACATCACACCCTCAGGTAATGATGGTGATCTGCAATATCTAAAGCTGATTGATCTTTCGCTTCTAATTTGGAGGGTTCTCCCATTAAAAATTCATCTACCACACGAGCAGCTTCTCTACCCTCTGAAATGGCCCATACCACAAGAGACTGGCCTCTGTGCATGTCTCCGGCAGCAAAAACTTTGGCCACATTCGTCTGGTATGTGGAGCATTTTACATTTCCTCTTTCGTCGAACTCTACGCCTAAATCATTCAGCATGCCTTCTTGTTGAGGATGTATAAAGCCTGCAGCAATCAAGGCAAGCTCACATGGTATTTCTTTTTCAGTACCCGGTCTTTCAATCATACTTGTATGTTTGCCCGGAACAGGTTTTCCAAATTCAACCTCTACAATTTTAAGCGCTTTTAAATTGCCTTTGGCATCTCCGATAAATTCTTTTGTATTGATGGCCCATTGTCTTTCACAACCTTCTTCATGAGACGTACTTGTTCTAACTATCATGGGCCAGTTAGGCCAAACAGTTAAAGGATCCATATTCGCCGGGGGCTTCACTAAAAGCTCTATCTGGTAAACTGATTTTGCCTCTTGCCTGTTAGAGGTACCCACACAATCTGAACCGGTATCTCCGCCTCCAATTACAACTACATTTTTATCTTTTGCTAAAATGGCTATATCAGCAGGAATTTTTTTTCCGGCTACTCTTTCATTTTGCTGTGGTAAAAATTCCATCGCAAAATGGACACCTTTCAAATTTCTTCCCGGTATATTTAAATCACGTGGAATAGTACTTCCTCCACACAAAACGATAGCATCAAAATCACGAAGAATATCTTTTACTTTTATATTCACACCAACATTCGCATTCGTTTTGAACGTTATCCCTTCGGCTTCCATAATTTTTAACCTGCGATCGATTATCCACTTCTCCAATTTAAAATCAGGAATTCCGTAACGAAGTAAACCACCGATGGCGTCATCTCTTTCTAAAACAGTAACATAATGACCGGCACTATTTAATTGAGAGGCCGCCGCTAAGCCCGCAGGGCCGGAACCGATAACAACCACTTTTTTTCCTGTTCTTTTCGCAGGTATTTTAGGTTTTACAAGATTCTTACTAAAGGCTGTTTCAATAATATTTTTTTCTATCTCTTCGATAGTAACAGCCGGCTGATTAATTCCCAATACGCAGGAAGTCTCGCAGGGTGCAGGACATATACGTCCGGTAAATTCAGGGAAATTATTTGTGGAAGATAAAATCTCATAAGCGTCTTCCCAATTACCTTCGTAAACGGCATCATTAAAATCAGGAATTATATTACCCAGCGGACAACCGTTATGACAAAATGGAACACCACAATTCATACAACGACTGGCCTGGTCCTTAACTTTTTCTTCACTCAACTTTAAGTTAATTTCCTTATAATCTTTTACTCTTTCTTTCGTATCTCTTTTTTTAGGAAGTTCTCTTGTAAATTCCTTAAATCCTGTAGGTTTACCCATGTATCGTAGCTTCCTTTTTGTCTTTCACAATTTGTTTTCTTTTTGCCAGCACTGCTTTATAATCGCGCGGCATTACTTTCACAAAATCTTTAAGAGCCTTGTTCCAATCGTCCAAAATATATTTTGCAACATCGGAATTCGTATATTTATAATGATTGTCTATAAGTGTTTTTAATGCATCTGCATCTTCTGTTTCCAAAGGATCAAAGTCGATCATTTCCATATTACATCTGGATGGAAATTTACCTGTAGGATCATAAACATAGGCAACTCCACCACTCATTCCTGCGGCAAAATTTCGTCCTGTCTCACCCAAAATAACGGCAATACCGGCAGTCATGTATTCACATCCATGATCACCTACTCCTTCAACAACAGCTTTTGCTCCCGAGTTCCGAACGCAGAAACGTTCGCCGGCTATTCCCCTGATATATGCCTCACCGGATGTTGCTCCATAAAAAGCAACATTGCCCATAATGATGTTTTTGCTTGGATCAAAATTGGCATTTTTATCAGGATACAATATTAAATGTGCCCCTGATAAGCCCTTCCCAAAATAATCATTGGCCTCACCTTCTAATTCGAATTTCAACCCTGCTGCTGAGAATGCTGCAAAGCTTTGCCCGGCGGAACCTTTAAACTTGTAATGAATAGTTCCTTCCGGTAAACCAACGCCTTTGTATATTTTAGAAATTTCGTTAGACAACAATGTCCCTATCGCTCTGTCTGTATTCGATACAGTAAACTCCCCCTGTACTTTTTTCTTAGATGCTAAAGCAGGTTGGGCTGTTTCCAGTAATTTCCAATCCAATATTTTCGTGATAGCATGATCCTGTGCTTCTGTGTGGTATAATCCAACGCCATCAGCAGCCGGCTCCTTATATAAAACATTACTTAGATCAAGGCTTTTAAACTTCCAATGATCAATACCTTCTCTCATTTGCAGTCTGTCTACCTGGCCTACCATTTCATTAATCGTTCTGAAACCTAATTCAGCCATTATCTCGCGTAGATCCATTGCCAGAAAGGTAAAGAGATTTATCACATGCTCAGGTTTTCCTGAAAAACGCTTACGTAAATCTTCATCTTGTGTAGCAACACCTACAGGACATGTATTTAAATGGCATTTGCGCATCATAATACAACCCTCTACAACCAATGCAGCAGTAGCTACTCCCCATTCTTCTGCTCCTAACAAGGTAGCGATAGCGATATCTCGGCCGGTTTTTAATTGTCCGTCTGTCTGAACAACAATCCTGCTTCGTAATTTATTTTTAACCAATGTCTGATGTGTTTCTGCAAGACCAAGCTCCCATGGTAAACCGGCATGCCTGATAGAACTCACAGGAGATGCTCCTGTACCGCCATCATGACCGGACACTAGCACTACATCAGCTTTGGCCTTCGCAACACCTGCCGCAATTGTTCCAACACCTGCTTCCGAAACCAATTTCACATTGATCCGTGCCGCTCTGTTAGCGTTCTTTAAATCAAATATTAATTGGGCAAGATCTTCAATTGAATAAATATCATGATGTGGCGGTGGAGAAATTAAACCTACTCCCGGAGTAGAATGACGCACTCTTCCAATCCAGTCATCTACTTTAAAACCCGGCAACTGTCCGCCTTCTCCCGGTTTGGCTCCTTGTGCCATTTTAATTTGCAGCTCATCTGCATTGGTAAGGTAATAACTTGTTACACCAAAGCGGGCAGAAGCAACCTGTTTAATTGCAGATCGTTCAAGATCGCCATTTGGTTTTCGTTCAAAACGCGCTTCATCCTCGCCTCCTTCACCTGTATTACTTTTTCCACCGATCCTGTTCATCGCAATAGCTAAAGTACTATGCGCTTCATGGGAAATGGAGCCGAATGACATCGCGCCTGTTGCAAAACGTTTTAGGATATTCTCTATCGGTTCTACTTCTTCTATCGGAATGGAAGTACCTGCTTTAAATGTAAGTAATCCCCGCAGTGTGCAGGCTTTGATATGTTGGTCGTTAACTACTTTTGTATATTTCTTGTATGTATGATAGTCATTGCTTCTTGTTGAATGTTGTAATAAAGAGATGGAGTCAGGGTTAAAAAGGTGAAATTCGCCCCTTCTTTTCCACTGATACACGCCTCCTACTTCCAATCTTTTTCCAGCAACTATAGATTCAGGAAATGCTAAACTATGTTTTATCAACGTTTCTTTAGCAATGCCGTCCAGCGTCAATCCTCCAATTCGGGAAATCGTTCCTGTAAAATATTTTCCTATAACTGATTTATGGATTCCCAACGCCTCAAATATTTGAGAACCCGTATAGGATTGAAGTGTAGAAATTCCCATCTTAGACATGATCTTCAACAAGCCGTCTCCAATAGATTTGATGAAATTATAATACATCTTTTCATCAGAAAGATCTGTTTGGATGATCTTTTCTTTTTTAAGACTGCTTATTGTTTCGAAAGCCAGGTAAGGATTTACTGCAGAGGCTCCGAATCCGATTAAGGTGGCAAAATGATGCGTTTCCCAAACATCTCCAGCCTCCACAACCAAGCCTACTTCAGCTCTTAATCCTTTTCGGATCAAATGATGATGAACAGTAGCTGTCGCCAATAAAGAAGGAATAGCCACATGAAAACTATCTATACCTCTGTCGGATAATAAAATAATTTCGTACCCATCCTGAATGGCATCAGAAGCATATTCACATATTTTTGTTAATGCAGCTTCCAATGAACCGACTTTACCATCTGCTTTGAAAACAATGGGAATTGTTTTGGTTTGAAAATGTTCGTGATCTATATACCGAAGTTTCTCTAAATCTTTATTTGTTAATACTGGTTGTTTCAAGGCCACGGTATGACAATGTTCCGAAGTTTCTTCCAATAAATTCATTGAGCCTCCGATACAGGTAACCAGCGACATCACCATTCTTTCCCTGATAGGATCGATCGGTGGATTGGTAACTTGGGCAAATAACTGTTTAAAATAACTGGACAAATGCTGGCTCTGATCTGATAAGATAGCCAACGGTGCATCTGTTCCCATTGAACCAACCGCTTCTTTACCGTCTAATGCCATGGGGGCAATCACCACTTTTAAATCTTCAGAAGTATATCCAAAAGCCAATTGTTTCTTCAACAACAAATCATGTTCTAACGGAAGGTATGTTCTATGCTCACCCGGTAAATCATTAATATTTATTTTATTTTGTTTCAACCATTCACCATAAGGTTTACGGCTGCAAATATCCTTTTTCAATTCTTCATCACTGATGATTCTTCCTTGCTCAAGATCGGCCACAAACATTTTACCCGGTTGTAATCTTCCTTTAAAAATAACTCTGGCAGGATCAATATCGAGTACTCCGGCCTCTGATGCCATGATGATTCTGTCATCATCCGTCAGTAAATACCGGGAAGGACGAAGACCATTTCTGTCTAGCGTAGCTCCTACAATTTTACCGTCGGTAAAAGATATAGATGCAGGTCCATCCCAAGGTTCCATCAAAGCAGCATGGTATTCATAAAAGTCTCTTTTCTCCTGACCCATGTCCTCATTGCCATCCCACGCTTCAGGCACCAACATCATCATTACATGCGGAAGCGACCGACCGCTTAATGTCAGCAATTCAACAGCGTTATCAAGATTGGCAGAATCAGATTGAGTAATGTTGCAAACCGGAGAGATCATATCCAGTTCTTCTTTCGAGAACATGTCTGATTTGAAGCAGGCCTCTTGTGAATTCAACCAGTTAACATTTCCTCTTACAGTATTGATTTCGCCGTTATGGGCAATATACCTGAAAGGCTGAGCCAATTTCCAGGAAGGAAACGTATTGGTAGAAAAACGCGAATGTACAACAGCTATAGCAGACACTACCTTCTCATCCTGAAGATCAGGAAAGTAAGGTCGAACCTGGTTGGTTATTAATTGTCCTTTATAGGATATTGTTTTATAAGATAAGGATGCAAGATAAAAATCTCCATTCACTTGTTGAACAGATTCGTTAATGATTCTGGTTGCATAATTCCTCAACACAAAAAGTTTTCTTTCAAATGCATCAGGGTCTGAAAGGGTATCGGGAGCCTTTATAAATACCTGTTCCATCACAGGTTCAGATTTAAAAGAAGTCGGTCCGAGCTCGCTGTTATTCGTAGGTAAAATTCTATACGCTAACAGCTTCATTCCAAAACTTTCAATTTTTCTATTCAGGATCACTCTGCACTCTTCTCTTACTTTTTCGTCCTTAGGGAAGAACACCATCCCAACACCATATTGTCCGAATTGCGGAAGTTTGAATCCCAGCTTCAAAGATTCATCAAGAAAAAACTCATGAGGCATTTGTATCAATATACCGGCACCGTCACCTGTGTTAACTTCGCACCCACAAGCTCCTCTATGGTTCATACGGGTAAGCATATGAATCGCGTCTTCTATTATTTGGTGAGATTTCCTTCCTTTAAGATTTGCTACAAACCCAATCCCACAAGCATCATGTTCAAAACTCGGGTCATATAAACCAGTATTGCTTTCCATTTTATCGATTTTTATCTGTATATTATTTTTCTTTTTTGTCAAATGGAATACGCTATATTTATTTTCGATTGGCCTCGATAATTATCAGGATAGCTATTTCTAGATATTTACAAAAATATGGAAATAGGCTTTTATTCACAACATTTTTTTTTAGAAACTGTTTAAAATTATATTTGATTTTTATTATAAAGAGAAGAAGCAGGTAGATTGTCAGTCTGAGCCGAGTCGAAGACTTCAGGCAGGACTACGAAAATATGTAATAAAAATTAACAGGTTCTATTCTTGGATAAAAAAATTATTTGGTACAAACAGCTGTGGCATTAGTTGTGCTTACACCATCATATACAGTATAAGAAAGATTAATCGTTCCGTTGGACATACTGCCGGAACCTTGAACTGTGTATGGCCCTCCTTTACCTGTTACTTGTTGATTGGCTATTGTTAAACTGCTATTATTGATTGTAGCATTTGCAAAATAATCATTTAGCCCCAAATGATTAATATTGTTAATTAAAATAGCTGAAGTATTGCTAGTTGATTTAGTGATTATAATCTGAAAAACATTTGTCGCCTGACTTTCTTTCTCGGTACATTTCCAACTGCCAACAAACTGATCTCTTGCATCAGTAGATGTGGGGGTTGTGCTATTATCCGGCATGCAGGAAGAAATAAATAAAATTAAAATGGTAAGTACAGCGTAACAGGCATTGTTAATTTTTTTCATATTTTTCTTTTAATTATAAATCATTTTTAGCAGGATCTTTACTTGTTTTATTTTTCTTTTCGCGATAAGAATAAGGACAATGTTTACATCCATTATCGCAACAATAACCTTTTTTTAATAAATATATTGCTGTAAAAACCACATAGCCCTCTTCATTGATATAATAATCTTCGGGTTCGTATTTGGATAAATTATTCATCCTCTCTTATAATCTCCCATTCCTCCTTGATAAAGTTGGGCAAGGTGATTCGCCTTTTTAAATATAACTAAATTTTTGGATTCCTGAAGTGTTTTCGTATTAAAACAGTGCAACGTAATATCCGAAATTTATTCCCGCACTCCACAAATGTGTGAAGGAATTAATCAATCCATAGCGAAAAGTAGGTTCGGCCCGGAAGTTCATTCTGTCATTTATATTGAATTTAACTCCAATGCCAATTGCCGATGATAGATCTATTCTATTGTAAGATTCGTCGCTGTCATAGGTTATTGATTTAAAAGTATCCCAAGCTGTGTTGGATGGGTCAGGGATAATTTTAATAGTCGTTTGCTGCCACCAATTTACAACCAGCCCAAGGCTGGTAATAATTTGGAGCCGTGTGCTGAGAAAGGAATAATTTACAGTAAGCGGAAAATCTACATAACTATAATTTGAAATATAGATAGCTTTTTCTCTTGGTAGGTATCTGTAATAAGTATAAGATAGTATAAAATACCTGTCATAATAGTTCACTGGAATTGTTTTAAAACCTTTATTAGAATATTGAATACCTGTTTGAATGTTTAGTCGTTTATTGATTCTGTAACTGAAATTAAGACCTGCAGTATAGCCAAACTTAGGAACTTCGATTGAGTCCCGGAATATGTTTAAATGTGTCTGATCGGGACTAGCATTTTCCGGGTTTACCATGGTGCGGTAACAGATGTCGGGCGAAACATTTATTCCAATAAAAAACCGCTTGTCTTTTATTGCTGTTTTTTCCTGTCCACTAACAGAAAATGATGAAAGAAGAAATAGATAAATAATAACTCGCTTCATTTTGTTCAATAATTACAAACGTTTTTTATACTATAATAATTTTGTAAAGTTAATTTATTGCCGCAAATACTTCTTAAAAAAATGACAAATTCTCAGTTAATCAGGATATGTTATCCCGATTCCTATTACCTGATATGTATCCGTATATCTTCAAATTATGCTTCGACTCCGCTCAGAAGCATGACAACCTAATTCTTCAAACATTGTACACATCCTCTAATGTCATGTATTTTAATAAGTATATTTGCATCAATGATGCACATTGATCACCTTTCTGTTCCATTACAACAAATTCAGGATCCCCTCATTGCGGATTTTGGTGTAACGCTTTTTATTAAGCGCGAAGATCTTATTCATCCGCAAATATCAGGCAATAAATGGTGGAAACTTAAATACAATCTTATCAAGGCAAAGGAGCTGAAATACGATACCCTGCTTACTTTCGGAGGCGCCTATTCCAATCATATTTTAGCCACCGCTTTTGCAGGAAAGGAATACGGTTTTAAAACAATCGGTATCATACGGGGAGAGGAACATTCGGAATTAAATGACACATTAAAGTTGGCCACCAAATATGGAATGCAACTTTCCTATATTGACCGAACAAGGTATAGAGAAAAAGATCACCTCCAATTCATTGATCAACTTAAGGAAAAATTCGGATCCTTTTATTTATTGCCTGAAGGTGGCTCCAACGAACTGGCAGTAAAAGGATGTATGGAAATCATGGAGGATGTAAACCTTGAATATGATTACATCTGTTGTGCATGTGGTACAGGCGCAACGCTTGCCGGACTTATACTTGGTGTACCAATATCAAAAAAAATAATTGGATTTTCCAGTTTAAAAGGAGGACAATTTTTGGAAAAAAAAATTGAGAAATACCTGGATATTTTTGATCGGAAAACGAATTTTGAAATAAAGAAAAATTGGGAAGTAAATCCCGATTATCATTTTGGTGGTTATGCAAAAACAACTAAAGAATTTTTCGACTTCATCCACTCTTTCACAGATAGAACCAACATTCCTCTTGACTATATCTATACGGGAAAAATGATGTTCGGCATTTATCGTCTTATCGCCAACCGCTTTTTTAAAAAAGGTGATCGAATTATTGTGATCCATACCGGTGGCTTGCAAGGGAATGCAGGAATGAGAGGCAAAGTCTGGAGTTCGTCAAACTGAACTCGTTTCAGTATCTGTTATTTCGTACCGGAAAAATACATAAATTACAAAAATGCTGATCGAGAGATGTCGAGCTGGTTGGGATTTGTACGTTTGATTTTGTGCGAAATTAATCCCGACGTATATTACGTTTTATGACTGTCCGTGTCGTGTACTAATATAAAAAATAATTTTAGATTTGCATCAAAAAAACAACGATGAATCTAACATTATTCTTTCAGAA
>OLLH01000279.1_pt1 | contig 38825 bp, 35 predicted proteins | sample 1604451 | NCBI WGS metagenome assembly OLLH01 (sample SAMEA104055714, study PRJEB20765) | soil metagenome | isolation source: soil
GTTTGTAAACCAGTTTCAGGATTAAAAATCAACTGTAAACTAATAGCAGGATTAATTAACTAAACTGTAAACTTTTTTTAGGACGAGTCAATGACAACAACTGACTCATTTGTCGGGTTGGGTATTGAGGGAATAATGCCACTTAACGTCAGGTTCTAACTAAAATCATTTCTGCTAAGAGAAGCATTCAGTTCCGTGTTCATTTTTTGGAAGTTTTCCAGAACACTCTTCATGAATGGCTCGTCTAAAAGCCGCTCTGCATCTTCAACATTCACGATTGTATAATCAAGCTCACTGATCTTGAATGTTTGCTCCAAATGCCCTCTTTCAATCTTTATAATATATTTGTTATTCATACGGAAAATAGAAACTTTACCTTCCGGGCGATTGATCTCTCCTGCTACTTTCATCTGTATATTATTATTTTTTAATGGTCAGATGGAATACGCCATAAATAATGTTCATCGACCTATTTGTATGCTTCTGCTTATGGCTATTTCATCTGTATAATTTTCATGCAATATAGTATAGTAATAGTATGAGGTTTCTACCTCCTCCTCCTTCCTGAGCTCAAAAAGGGATTGTAAATGGTATAGCAGATTGAAATTTCAAAACCACCTAAGCCCTTGGAGGCTGTGCGCAGTTCGGAAGAGTTAATATCGTAACTCATCCCCAGTTTGTAGCCAGAAATTTCTAACTGCATGGTAAGAGCAAAGGCATCACCCCATCGATGAAAGACCCCTAAGGAAATAGCAGCATCTTTGCTAAATCCTGTATACTTGCTGTGCTGTTGCAAATTATACCGGATAAGGGAACCGTACAAGATTTCCGTTGCTGCGCCTTGTTTAGAAAACATAAAGCCCGGAGCAAAGGCAATGTCTGAATTGGGAATGCTTATCAGCCCGTTGCCATGTAAAACGTATTTGATGTTCAGAAGATCTTTTGTTCCTGTGAAGGATAGATTCGGTCTGTTCACATGGAAAACAGAGGCTCCTAAACTCCATTTTAAAAAGTTGTTATCGTTTATCTCCATGCTACGGGTGTTGTTATTAAATGCCCAAACAACACCTGCCCCGGCATCACCAAAGAAATGTGTTGCTGCACCGCTGGGTTCATTGGAAGGTAAGCTAGCATCGTAATTCATGCCGTTGTACTGGCTCCCCCACTGTAGTGCCCCAAAGTTGATACTGCGCTGGCAAATGCCTCCCTGCAAACCTGCACCAAGAGAATTGAACTGATCCAATTGCACATGATAGGCCACAGTCAAATTCACAAGTGTTGTTCTTAGCTGGGATATTCCCGCATCGTCATTGAAGAGGTTCACCCCCCCGGCCCAATACCCATTTTTAATCTTTTTCTTAACAAACTTCATATCAAAGGAAGCCGCCACCGTTTTAAACGGATTAGCCACGCTGCTCCACTGGGACTTGTAATTAATTATTCCCTGCATATCATAAATAGCTCCGGCAAGAGCCGGGTTTTGCGTTAGTGGCGAGGTATAAAACTGCGAAAAATGTGGATCCTGAGCAGACGAAGGAATTGCTATTGCCAAGAATACAATGGTCGTCCATAAGTTGGTTGCCTTTTTCATCTTAGCACTCTTATCCATCTTTTTATCTTATCAGACTAATATTACCTTTTTTTATTATCTCTTCTCCTCCTATAAGTGATATCTTCAGAACATACACAAATTCTCCCGAATTCAATGGTGTGCCATTATATTTTCCATCCCAGCAATGGCTGGGATCATTTGCTTCAAATACCTTTTCGCCCCAGCGGTCGAAGATCATAAATAATAGTGTTTGGATACAATTGCCGTACACACATTCCATACTGTTCTGCCCTGAACTATTCGGTGAAAAGGCAGTAGGAACAAATACTTCACCACATTGCTCGATGGTGACAGTCACATTTGCCTCTGCCTTACATCCTTTATTATCGGCAACAACCGTATAGGTAGTTGTTTGGAGTGGTGTTGCAGTTGGACTCTGACAATTGGTACAACTTAGGTCATAAGGCGGCGACCAACTGTATGTACCGCCTCCATTAGCTGTTAACACAGTGCTACGACCAGTTGCGATCCTTACATCGGGTGATACACTCATTAGTGGTGTTGCATTTATAGCCACCGTATCGGTAACTATAACAACAGGACACGCTCCTGAAGCCGCAATAGTGTTCGTTATAATATATGTACCCGGGGTACTCGTTCCAATGTTAATGGTTCCTGAATTGGAGTCAATACTTAAACCTGCTTTCGATGAAAGAACACCTGATTTACCTGTAAAGATAGGTGTGATAACCCCCCCCTGATCTTTGCAATAATTATTTCCGGGATAGCTGAAGTTGGCTTTCTGTGCGGCTTGGATAGTGATACTTGCTGTTGTGCTATCGGCGCCACATCCTGAAATCACTTTATTCTTTACTGTATAAGTGCCGGTTGTACTCAATAGTATATTTATAACACCCGAAGTTGGACTTATCGATACCCCTACAGTAGAACTGAATGTGCCTGATGTACCTGTTGCTCCAAGTACAGGAATCGCATTCGATCCACTCGTGCAGTATGGACTTCCTGCATAGCTGAAGCTGGCCGCTTTTGGTACTGCATTCACCTTCATGGTGACAATATTGGATGCCGCTACAGGGTTGCTTGTACAACTTAAAGAACTTGTAACAGATACTTGAACTGTCTGGTTATTTTTCAGTACAGCTGTGAATATAGAATCGCCGGCGGCAGGCGCTGGCACAGCAGGCACTCCATTCACCATCCATTTAAATACAGGATTAGTTCCGGAATTGCTGGTTGTAGCTTTGAATGTTACAGGCGTATTATCACACACTCCCCCCGGATCGCTAAGTACAATATTTACTGTACGGGTAGGATTTATGGTGATTGTAATTACCGAAGAAGTATCTTTTTGTTTTGTGACACAGGTAAGATTGGAAGTCATAATCAGGCGCACCTGATCGCCATTATTCAATGTAGTACTACTGAATACGGTATCAGTACTTCCTACTATATTTGCTCCGTTTAACTGCCATTGGTAAAGTGGCGCTGCTCCCCCATTGGCTCTCGTCTTCACACTGAATGTTGCTTTAGCTCCTTTACACAGGGCAGCCTGATCCACACCGATGGTCACATCCGGTGTCACATTCGGACTTACCTGCATAGTTATAGATTTGGAGTATACTGTTTTAATAGTAGTCGCGCAGCTTGAGTTGCTGGTCATCTCTACCTTCACGCTGTCACCATTTACAAGGGTTATCGGTTTGTAAACTGTATCTGTAATACCTGTGGCTATTCCGTTAAGAAACCATTTATACGACGGTGCATTCCCTTGTCCTGAGCGGGATCCAATCGAAAACTGAACGGGTGTTCCTGCACAGATACTACTACCCGGAGTGGATATAATCACTACAGAAGGCACTACCATTGTAGAAATGCTAATAATTATTTTGTTAGAAGATACGGGAGAATTCAGAGCACATGTTGCATCGGAGAACAATACTACTCTTAAGGAATCTCCATTTTTGAGGGTATTGTTGGTATAACTGGCTTTAGTTTCTCCCGTAAGGGCAACACCATTTAAATACCATTGATATCCGGGATTTACGCCACCATTATTTGGAGAAGCCACCAATGTTACATTTTCGCCAGCGCATACTGGTCCCGGGTCCGCAACTGTAACGCTGGCTGTCAGACTTGGCAGTACTTCAATTTTTACGGAAGCTGTTACCAGCGTGTCGCATGTTGCGGAAACTACCTGTCTTCTGTAATAATTAGTAGCAGTAAGTGCCGAAGGTTTATAGAAAGCTGCTGTAGCACCAGTAATTTTTGTCCAGCTCAAATTATTAGCAGATACCTGCCACTGGTAGTTATATGATTGAGATCCTCCTGTTGGTAAAGTCACATTTTTAATGCTGTCTGGCGCTGTGTTGCTACATATTTGCTGATCGGAACCTATAGTACCAGACGTCATTACCGGATACACCATAATTTTAACAGGTGCTGTATAGACAGAGCCTGCAGCAGCATCGGTAACTTTTCTGCGGTACCATGTAGTAGCAGTTAAGGAAGGCACAGAATAATTGGTATTTGTAGCGGTATTGATATTTGTCCATGTTATACCGTCAGGAGAAGATTGCCACTGGTAATTATAAGAAGGGGTACCTCCACTCGGTGCTGTTATAGTAAAGGCTGCCGGAACAGTGCCATTACAAATGAACTGATTTGCAGAAATAGTTCCCGGAAGAAGAGAAGAACTCGTACCGGTGCAATTAACAATCACCTGTGCTCCAGGATCGGGTGTAATACCAAGCATTTTCATATAAGCAGTATTCGTTATTTTACCACTTCCGCATGTGGCAACACTTCCCGTCCATGAATAGGTAATGGAATCGTTGAATAACATAGGGCCTGCAATGATCGGCCATGTGACCGTTCCGGCAACATTGGAACCTAAATTGGCAGCTGAGGTAAAGGTAATATCAGCAGGAATCGGATCCGTCATCTGCACATTAAAGCCTGAATCCAGGGCTGTATACCAGGAGGCAAGCGTAGCAGCACCGCCGGGCGTACTTCTTACGCCGGCATATCCGGCCTGAACCGGAATGGTGCTTTGTATGATGGGTGCCGGTCCTGTTATAACTGCTCCTGCATTGACCAGCCATACACTTGCAGTAGGTCCGTTTAACTGAATCTGAAAGTCAAAGGCACCGGGCAAGGCACTATAGGTGATTGTTTGAGTAACACCAATCTGTGTATTAGCCGGCATGTTAAAGAAAGAAACATTGACGCTGGCGAACTGAAGGTCAAACCTGACCTCCGTCCATGTGGTTCCATTGTGCCTCAGGATAATTGCATACACTGTTTGGTACGGGGCAATAGTCATGGTGCCTTTAATTATTCCGTTTGTACCATGAGAATATTTGTATACCATTCCTTTATTAACAGTATTTGTATTGATATCAATAACACCTGCTGCGTCAATGGGCATTTTTCCATTTCCTATAACATCATTCCAATCGGCGGCCAAAGTTGGAGTATTAATAATAGCTCCATGTGTATTTTTATATTTAATGGTATAGGTTATTGGATCACCTACCTTATAAGAAGTCGCATTGGCGGTTTTAGTCATGCTGGTTGGAGGTGGAACAACAACAATGGGTTGACAGGTTGTAGTAATATCAACAGATGCCGTTACCGGACATTCCTGAGTTGCAGTGGCTGTCGCAGTATTTCTAAATGTAATTGGTGAAACCGGACATACTCCTTTAACGGTTACCCAAAACTTATAGATGGTGCTGTCTCCGATTCTTAAAGTACTTATAGTCGGCCATGTAATAGTATTTCCAGCTACAGTTCCGGTAGGAAAGCCGGTAAAGAAACCTCCGAAGGTAACATTGGTGGGTAAAAGATCTGTTACTTGTACATTCTGTAATTCTCTTCCTGTAACCGGGGCGTCTCCAGCTATCCTTCTCCAGGTATAACCATCCCACTCTTCTACCAATTGTTTGGTAATTGTTTTGGTAACGTTATTTGTGCAGTTATTAGGATGGTATTTTAAAACCGGGTTGTTGGGCAATAAGGGATCTGTCCAATCGTTGGCTATCGGCCAGTAAACATCTCCATCTGCGGCAAGCGCAGCAGGTTCTGAAGACCAATCGTTGGTCCAGTTGTAATTGGCAAAAGCTGCATCATTCACATAAAAAACCAAGCGCTGGGGCATGGTCGCTCCTTCATGAATATACCTTCCTGATCCAGCATAGAGATCAAGAAAAGGTGTAATAGTAGCTATCTGATCTGGAAAAGTTAATTTGAAACGGTGATTCCAGGTAGGCCCCGGAACCAGAGTTTGCTGGGAAGCAGTCGGTACAGTGCTGCAACCTTCATTCACCCCGGTAGTCAATAGCCAGGTTGGAGGTCCTGGTTTATTCATAAAGTAAGAAACCCGGTAGTTTTTATAGTTGATGTAGGCTTCTTCAGCTCCATGATAAATTCTGTATTTCAGTGTAAGCCTGTTTGCCGCAGCACCCAATCCGCTGTTCCCTCCTGCCACTATAACTCCCGGTCTTCCCCCATTCAGAAAACCCACAGACTTGTTTTTAACAACCAATGTATAGGAGACAGTATCCCCCGGAGCGAGTAGGTTTTTAGATGCTTGTTTCGTTAATGTTAAAGGAAATTCTGAAAGAATATCCACACAGTTGCGTTCCATCACAGCAGTAATATGGTTAGGGTATTCATTGCTGGTCCAGCCGGTACCATTGTTGCAGGTAATTGTTGCCGTATTGCATAGCCTTCCTCTTGCAGAAGTATCTATCTTTACCACCATTTTAATACTATCCATGGTTGCGGCTAAACCTCCTGTTATAAAACCCGGAACAGTTCCAATATTAAATGTCACCGTACTCCCTGAAACGGTAGCCGGCTTGGTTGAACTTACATAAGATAATCCTGCAGGAAGCACATCTGAAATTGTCACTCCGGTGGCATTTAGTTTTCCGTAATTTCTATAAGGAATCGTATAGGTAATCTGGTCACATGTCGAAGCATACGTTTTATCGACAGCCATGTATACCTTCATATTGGCCACCGGCGCCATATCCAGTGGATCATGATAATTTCCTCCAAGTACGAGCATTCCTAAAAGTCTGTTCCATTCATGAAAATAACGTGCTTGTGAAGTCAAATACATTTGTGCAGAGCCATTGTATTGATCCCATTCGATCACACACTGGCGAAACATTTGAGCCATCAAATTCCGGTCACCTGAAATTACGGCTGAAGGAGATCCTGTTCCTTGTGCCCAATTCAGTGGAAAAGTTCCAGCTCCGGTACCATTCGTATTGTATGACCACATAATATTAGGAGGTCCGCCATAATCTAATGTATTGTGAGTTGTACATGGATTGTTATAAGGAGGAGCCTCAGGAGCTTTTAAAAAAGCGGCCATCCTTTTTGCTGCATCCAACTCATAGGTATTGGATCCTGCAACATATTGATGCGTGGCAGGATCCCATGTGTTGGCAGGTGCTCCATTCCATAAATAATTCAAATGTGTTCTCCATGAAAAACGATTATCTTCTGACGCCATAAAAGAAGAAAATGTTGGGGTTGTTCCTGTAATTGAATATTGGCCTGCCCACGTGATAAGACCTTGTGAATAAGCCTGCCCAACAAGCCAGTCATCTGAAGCTTCTGCTCTTTTATACTGATTGATACACCAAGGCGACTCCCCTTCAGCTATAAGCATCTCATAAAAACTCCTGAAATAGGATGGGGCAGCATAATCAACATAATTCGTTTGTGATCCTCCCTGACTGGGATCCAGTCCAAGATAAGTACCACCGGTTGCCCAATTAGTAGTTTCTTGCCAGGAGTCTCCACCTTTATGATAACCATCCAAGCCAATATCTCCGGATAAATATTTGACACTAGGAAGTGAAGGTGCATATTTTAAGGTATCCACCATAGTTTTAATATACTTAATAGCTTCTGCTTTATACGTTACGGGTTGACCGGTACAAGGGTCTGTACAAATAGTTGCAGTATCTCCCCATTGTTTCCATGCAACCAACAATGCCATCGCTAAATCAACATCTCCGTCCATTGCGGAATTGTTAGCTAATCCCCCGCCAAGTACATCGGTAGGCGTGCCCAAGTTTCCTGCACCAGAAATTCCGGGACTATACGCATAACCCGGAGAATTTGTCACACAGTCAATGAACCTTGTTGTTTTCTGAAGCTGACGATCATGCACCCACATGTAATACCCATCAAATGTTGTTTTATCAGCCATGTAGGCGGCAGCCAGTAAATAATATCCGTCACCTTCAACACAGGTACAATGGCCTACATCTGATCCAGAAGCAACATCATGAGGCATAATATACTTTACCCCGGCAACAGTTACGGCACCATACACACCACCTTTATTGATGTTATAGGTCATATTGTTGGTCAAGATCTGATAGGCATCTCTTGTTCTTTGTTCCAGTTCGGCATGTGGCACTCCAACACCATTAGTGGAAGCTAGAGATTTCCCGCCTTTATAATCTAAAAATTGAGGAAAAGGAAAATTGGGATTTCCTGAATTAATGTTAAAAGCTACCTGACTAAAGCCATCTATTGAAAAAAAAGATATCAGTAAAAGAAGAGTTTGAAATCGTAAGGATCGTAAATATAGGGTCATCAAAATATTTTTTTTCGATTCAGGATTTTTATAATTTTTATTTTTTAATGGTAACAACAAACAAAATGTCACCCTAAATTTAATTATTTTTTTGATATAAATAAACGGTATACAATAACTTACAGTTTAGAATTACGATATAAAAGCAAAGATTTAAAAAAAAAACAGCCATTGAATAGTTCATTCAAATAATTTAGTAAAAATTAAAAAGTTTATTATACGGGATAAAATACTATTAATAAAAAATTTACAAATTAAAATACAGTATAAAAGCAATTGATTATTCTATTTGTAAATGTTAGTCCGCTAATTAACAATTTTATTTTCTGAGAGTATACGATTAAAAAACAAAATCCGTAATAAAAGGCTAAATAATAAAGCTGATATTAACAATTTGTTGACGATTGTTACAATGATATCAATCCCTCTGTCAAAGCAGCTTTTTTATAAACTTCTATTACAGCTTCCGGACTAAGCATTACTTCACGGGCCGTGATACTGATGTATTTTCCTGTGCTGGATTCTTTTAATGTAATAACGGCAAGATCTGTAAAAAGAGCTTCTACCAAGGCTACTTGTTTATTTTGGGCAGAAACTATAAACTTGAACATATAAACAGATGGCCAGGATGAGTTTTTCTCCAGCCGATCTCTTAACTTTTCATAATCTTCCTCTGCCATGTATTTAATGAATACTAATTTTTTTGGAAGTAATACCATAAGCGCCAAAATAGCCCAAGGCCCCATTACTTATGTTATTTATTGGGTTGGAAGGTGCATTAGACGCTACAATGCTTGTCTGATCATTGATTAACTTTTGAAGGTCATTGTAAAAATCGTAACCATTTTTATCCATGGTGAACATGTCTGCTTTTATGGAGTCATTTAAAGCAAAACGTCCTCTTATTCGTTGAGAAACGCTTTGGCCATTCGTTACCAGATCATTTGCTATGAAATAACTTTCAGGATCGCTTAAGGTATCGTTCTTATAAAACTTAAAACGATAATAATTAACTGTGCTTGCAGGATCAGTATAATAGCAGCTTGCTTGGTAAGATTGGGGTTGGGTTGATGTTGATGGAGGTCCGAAACCATTTCTTATTCGTACTTCATAATGTATAGAATCAATTGGCACGGGTGGTGGCAGATAAGATGCTGCAGTATATATTTTCTTATCTCCGGTTGTGATGCTGAGTGTATATGTTTTACCGGGTGTACCCTGAATATGAGTAGTATTATAAGAGCCGGCACTTTTTTCTTTAAGTGTGTCTCTGCCTCCTTCATTGTCTGAAATAATAACTATTGCACCTGTTTCAGCAACAAACGTATTGGACTCAAAATAATTCCCACTACGGCTTAGATTAATTGTATAAGGTCCCGGTTGATCGCTTATAAACCCATTAACAACAAGCGTGGTAACACCATTGTTGAGATCTAACTGGATAACATCTTCACAGCTTGTGATAAAGACGATCAGCGAAAAAATGATTAAAATATGTTTATTAAAATACATGTTAAAATTTAAAATTATAAGTGATAGAAGGAACAACAGAAAACAAGGCTATACGTACAGCCTGAGTTCTTGAAGCATCGTTAGGGTCTGTTTGAAAATAAATCTGGTAGGCATTTTTTCTTCCGTACGCATTGTATACAGAAAAATTCCAGCTTGATTCAAATTTATCTGTTCTTTTTCTGTAATAAGTCGCTGAAATATCCATCCGGTTGTAGGACGGCATTCTGTATCCGTTTCTATCACTATAAGACGGGAGTACAACATTTTCGTATTCGTATTTCCCGGCTGGGAAAGTAACAGCGTTTCCTGTGTAATAAACCATAGTAACACCAAACGACCATTTAGGATTAGGATCATACATTAACACGATGGAACCACTATGTGTCCTGTCTTGCCGGGCAAGAAAAACAGCTCCATGATTTACGTCATCAAATTGTCGCCTGGAGGTGGACAACGTGTAGCTGATCCAACCGTTAAATTTTCCGGCAGTCTTTTTTACAAAAAATTCTGCCCCATAGGCGAAACCTCTTCCGAAAATAAGTTGGGATTCGACTGTCGGATTTAAAATCAAATTTGCATAAGGTCGGTAATCTATCTGGTTCTGCATGTTTTTGTAATATACCTCAACTGATGTTTCATACAAATTCTTTTTCAAGTTTTTAAAATATCCGATAGAAACCTGGTCGCCGATCTGCGGCTTAACGATATTACTGCTGGGCACCCAAAGATCAACAGGGGTACCTGATGTAGTATTGGAAAGCAAATGCAGGTATTGCCTTGTCCGCATATAAGAAGCTTTCAAAGAACTTGTTTCCGTTAATGTATAGCGGGCAGATATTCTGGGTTCTAATCCTCCATAGTTTGCAATAGATTTCCCATTGCTGTAAGTTGTCGTATCGGTAACAGCACCATTGGCATCATACCCGAAAACAACACCGGGCCCAATGGCATTGAATAAAGAATACCTGAGTCCATAGGTCATTTCGATGCGTGAACCGATCGTTTGATCATTGGAAACATATATAGCCGATTCAAGCGCATATCGATCTGAAACTTTAAATCTACTTATAAAAGCTGCTGCCGATCCATTCGTAGAAACATTTCCAGGAACAAATTGATGATGAATGGCATTAAAACCGAATTTAATGGTGTTCCTGCTATTTAAATAATAGGTATAATCTTGTTTTAAATTGTAATCTCTTATAGCAGTTGTGATTGTAAATTGAGTTGCAGGATTGGCCTGCAAGCTAAAGTTAAACAGATAATTACTAAAAACGGCGGAAGTATTTAGAAACAATTTACCGGAGAAAATGTGGTTCCAGCGCAAGGTTGCCGTTGTGTTTCCCCAATTAACCCCAATGTTCGAAACACCCAAAACGTCACGACCCAAATAAGCGGAAAGAAATATGCGATCCTTCTCTCCCAATGTATAATTACCTTTTAGATTCAGATCATAAAAATACAATTGACTACTCTGAAGAGTTTTGTTTTTTATAATTGCCTTTGCAACAACATCTGCATACGTTCTTCTTGCAGACACAATAAAGGAACCCTTCTCTTTCTTTATCGGACCTTCAATGGTTAAGCGTGAAGAAATAAGTCCAATCCCTCCTTTAACAGAATATTTATTTGAATTGCCATCGTTCATTTTAACATCGACAACGGAAGATAGCCTGCCACCGTATTCTGCAGGTATTCCTCCTTTAACGAGAGTAACATCTTTAAGCGCATCGGAATTAAAAACAGAGAAAAATCCTAACAGGTGAGATGCGTTGTAAACAGTAGCTTCATCCAATAAAATAAGGTTCTGATCTGCGCTTCCTCCTCTCACATAAAAGCCGCTGTTTCCTTCGCCCACAGGTTGTACTCCCGGCAATAACTGCAAGGTTTTCATTACATCCTTTTCGCCAAAAATAACAGGTACAGATTCAATGGATTTAATGTCCATTTTCATAATGCCTATTTCAGTCGATTTAACATTTTTATCTACTTGTTCTCCGATTATTTCTACAGCCTTTAAGGTGGTTGTTTTTTCAACAAGAATACTATTTAACTTAACATCTTCATGCAACTGAATTGGCGTGGATTGTTGTTCATAGCCAATATACTGAATCACTACATTATAATTACCTTCAGGAAGAGTAAGCGAGTAAAAACCATAAGCATTGGAAGCACTTCCTTTCGTAGGTTGTTCTTTACTTGTAATGATAGCCCCGGATAAAGTTTCTCCACTTTTAGAATCGCGGACAATCCCACTAATAGTATAATTCTTTTGAGCATATATCACATCATTTATCAGGAAGGTGAAAAGAAGTATTAAAATGAATTTATGCATTTCGATATTTTTGCTCTGTTTTTAATATGAGAAACGAATGAGAAAGGTAAATATTTTAAAAAAAGAAGAAAAAATTGATTTATCAGGGCATTCCTTTTTTTTTGAAGGTGAAAGTACAAAAGAATATACCTCCATTACGTAAATAAATTATATATGGTGGGGTTGATATAAATTAATTGATTCAAAATAGATTATTGCAAAATCTATGCGAGGAAATAGGTATTAATAAAATCATATCTTTGGTTTCTATATTTTTAATTTTTTGCCTCCCAAAGTGTTATTTATTTTACAATACAATAAATTGATATTCTTATTCTTGCATATATTTATATAAAGAATCAATGAAGGAAGAACAGGTAAATAATCCTTTACACGGAAAGACCTTAGAGACAATCTTAGAATATCTTGTTGCCTATTATGGCTGGGAACAATTGGGTTTCAGAATAAATATTAACAGCTTTAATACCAATCCTAGCATTCAATCCAGTTTAAAGTTTCTGAGAAAGACACCCTGGGCGCGTAAAAAAGTGGAAGAGCTGTATTTGGAGATTCTTTTCGAGTAAATCACTTCCACTCTTCCAATAAAATATGCAACCTTCAACGATTACAATGATTGCTTATTTTTAATCTTTTCACATTGTTGCTTGCGCGCAATTCAAGCACATACATACCGACCGGTAAATTTTTACCAACTTTGCAATCACCTTTTTCAAGCTGGACTCCTTCCATGTTGTAAATAGCATATTCTCCTGCACCGTTTATTTGCATCTCTTCAGTAAAAGGATTTGGATATACCGACAAACCCTGAACATCTTGTGTTTCTTCCAAACCCGGATCAAACATGATGAAGTAATAAACCTGGTGGTATTGTTTCTAATAATCTTATAAACAGCATTACATAGAACACTAAGTGAATAATTATTATCTTTGGCAGCAAAACATTCATAAAACATGGAAAATAAAATATGGCTCATAACGGGTGTATCAACAGGACTGGGACTGCATCTTGCAGAACAAGTTTCCAGACAGGGATTCACCGTAATCGGAACGGTAAGAAAAAACGAACAAATTGAACATATAAATGCCATTTTACCTGGAAAAACCTTCGGCTATTTGCTTGACGTAAACAATCACAAGCAAGTAGAAGATCTTTTAAAGAGTGTTGTTGAAAAATTTGGAAGAATTGATGTGTTAGTGAACAACGCCGGTTATGGCTATGTAGGCGCAATCGAGGAGGCATCAATGCAAGATGTCCGCGAACAAATGGAAACAAATTTCTTTGGCGCTTTGGCGGTAACGCAAGCTGTGTTACCAGTGATGCGTAAACAAAAATCAGGGCATATTATTCAAATATCTTCTCAGGCAGGAGTTTCTTCAGCGCCTGGTCTTGGAATATACAACGCCAGTAAATATGCTTTAGAAGGTTTCAGTGAAGCCTTATATAAAGAAGTGGCTCCTCTCGGAATATATGTTACCCTTGTGGAACCTGGTCCTTTCAGAACCGAATGGGCGGGCAGATCTTTAAAACACGCAACAGCAATCATTGACGATTATATTGCAACTGCTGGAAAAGTAAAACAAAATCTGGCTCTTGCAAATGGGAAGCAACAAGGGAGTCCTGTAAAAGCGGCTGAAGCGATTATTGAAATTGTTGCATCGGACAATCCTCCATTACGTTTACCCTTAGGTCGGCCCGCTGTGGATAGTATTCGCAAAAAACTGGAATGGGTAACAAATGAAATAAATGAATGGGAGCATGTTTCTGTCAATACTGATTTGACAAGCTAAAATAACCTTAACCCCAAATTTAGTCTTCAAAAAAAATTAAAAATGATAACAGATAATAAAGAAATAAAAAGTGGCGAAGGCTTAGGTAAAATAAAATTTGGAATGACCCGCGAACAATTGGAAAAGTTAATTGGTGAACCTGATGAAATTGAAGATTTTTCTTATTCAAGTGATGAAGATGATGATCTGGTTAACGAAGATGAAGATAACGAAGAAGACGAGGATGCACAAACAGAATTATGGCATTATGACAATTTAGAACTGTCTGTTTCCTTTGACGAGGAAGTTGACTGGAGACTGGTAAATATTGCAGTGAGTTCATCTGACTATACTTTTAAAGGAGAAAAAATAATTGGGCTCGGCAGAGCTGAATTATTGGATACATTAAAGAAATTGGGTCTTACTAACTTAAAGCAGGAAGATCACTCATCTAAAGAAAGTCCTAACCATAAATTGGTTGCTTCGGAAGCTTTGGGAATCAATTTCTGGCTGGAAAACGATGTGCTCGCAGAGATGCAATGGGGGCCTCTTTTTATTGATGATGATACTATTGTCTGGCCTAAGTAAAAATAACATATATCTATTGTCTTAGCTGAAACAGTTAAGACAATTTTTTTATTTTAAACAGTTTTTTCTAAAGGGAATCACTCAAAATTAAACAATCTGTTCTTTATCCTTCTTTCGCCATGCAGCTAAAACACCTGTTGTAACTATGGTCCAAAGAAAAGGAAATCCTAAGTCTATAAACAAAACAGTATCTGGCATTCCCAGAAATTTATAATGAGGGGCAATCGCTTGTAAGATTATTCCAAAAAACACAAGCATCCCCACCCAGGTACCCTTCACAAAAGTATGTGCAGCCAATTTATTTGTCAGCCACGAAAGCGTATAGGCAGCAAGAATCGTAGTTGCTATATCCCATATAAATGGAAAAGGATCTTTCATATTTGTTTGTTCAACAGTCTTCCCCTGCCCTGCCAACCATGGGCTTAAAAAGAATGCAGGAGAATACCAGATGAATCCCATTAACTGGTGAATAGCGATCATAATCCAAATGGCTTTGTGATGGTGTTTGTTCATAATATCTAGTTTAAAATAGTGTTTATGTATTCAAATGTAACAAAGATTTTGGATGTGAATAATACATAAGTACATATAATTCCCGGCTGTTTTCTTTTAACTGTTTTTAGAAGGGTAGATTTATTACTTTTACCGAAAATTGACACTCTCCAGAAATACAAAATTATGTATCCCACTATATCCGATTTATTTAGAGACTTATTTGGCTTTGCTATTCCTCTGCCTATCCAAACCTTTGGTTTTTTTGTTGCGCTATCTGTTCTTGCAGCTGCTTACTTTTTAAGTTTGGAATTAAAAAGAAGGGAAAATGAAGGTGGTATTAAATCTACCTCTCAAAAAGTATTAAAGGGAGCTCCTATCAGTACTACTGATATTATAGTTGCTACATTGTTTGGTTTTATCTTAGGGTATAAAGTGTTATTTATATTAATGGATTATTCAAAGTTCATTGAGAATCCGCAAACATTCATCCTATCAGTGGAAGGAAGTATTATAGGCGGTATTCTCGGAGCAGCTCTTTCTGTTTTCCTTAAATACAAAGAAATAAATAAGGGAAAATTAGCAGAACCGGTTTGGGTGGAAGAAGAAGTACATCCTTACCAGCTTGTCGGCAACATAGCCATGATAGCAGCATTTACCGGTTTGCTTGGTGCAAAAATTTTTCATAACCTGGAGAATATGGATCAATTCATCAATGATCCGGTCGGATCGTTATTGTCTTTTAGCGGTCTTACTTTTTACGGCGGATTAATTTTTGGAGCCATTGCAGTCATCTATTATGCTCGTAAAAATGGCATTCCGACTTTACAAATGATTGATGCTACGGCACCTTCTTTAATGCTCTCCTATGGTCTTGGTAGAATAGGTTGCCACTTATCGGGAGATGGCGATTGGGGAATCCCCAACCTCGCATCTAAACCGAATTGGTTAAACTTTTTACCTGACTGGATCTGGGCTTATAGTTATCCTCACAATGTGATTAACGAAGGTATTCCTATTCCCAATTGCATTGGGAAACATTGCATGATGTTACCTCAACCCGTTTTCCCTACTGCATTTTATGAAGTAATCGCTTCTATTCTGCTCTTCATGCTGTTATGGAGCTTGCGTAAAAAGATTACAAAAGGCGGTGTTTTATTTTCTTTGTACCTTTTACTGAATGGCATGGAACGATTACTTATTGAACAAATCCGGGTGAATACGAAATATCATATTTACGGTCACGAAATAACACAAGCCGAAATTATTTCAAGCATATTAATCATTGTTGGAGGTATAGGGATTGTTTACTTTACTAAACGAAAGCAGCCAACACTTGTTAAAAACGAATAAATGAAATAGTCATAAGTAAAACGTACAATTAGTTAGATGAATCTGGAAGAAATCTGTAAACAGACAATAGAAGTAACGAAAATAGTTCGGAAATTTATTCAGGGTGAAGCTGCAACATTCAATAGTGATAAGATTGAAGTGAAAGGTAAGAGTGATTTTGTTTCATACGTAGACAAGAGTGCAGAAAGGATGATCATCGAAGCCCTGGAGAAAATTCTTCCGGAAGCCGGATTCATTGCCGAGGAAAACACCTCTTCAAAAAAAGGTGAACACTATAACTGGATTATCGATCCCTTGGATGGCACTACAAATTTTATTCATGGCCTCCCCATCTATTCTATCAGCATAGCTTTAATGCACGACAATCATATCCTTTTAGGAGTGGTACATGAATGTAATTTAAATGAACAATTTTATGCATGGAAAGATGGCGGCGCATTTCTAAATGGCAAACCTATTCAAGTGTCGAAAATTAATGCTCTGCAAAACTCTTTACTTGTTACAGGTTTTCCTTATGTTGACAATGGTAAGATGTCTCAATACATGGATCTTTTCCAATATTTTGCAGAAAATACACATGGTGTCCGAAGATTAGGTTCAGCAGCTGTTGATATTGCTTACGTAGCTTGCGGTCGGCTCGAAGCTTTTTACGAATACAATTTAAAGCCATGGGATCTTGCAGGAGGGGTGATCATCTTACAGGAAGCAGGCGGAAAAGTAACAGACTTTTCCGGGGGAGATAATTATATTTTTGGTAAAGAATTGATTGCATCTAATTTTGGTATTCATGAGGATGTGAAAAAAGCAATCAATAAAATTTATCTTAAATAGACCCACCCCTACCCCCGCCAGCGGGGGATATGCGTTGTGGCGTTGACAAAAACATTTTGTTTCTTTATTTCGCCTCATCAAAATACTTTATATTTTTAAATTTACTCCCTATCTTCGCGATTCAATTTTAAAAAACAATACCTCTATAATTTAACACTAAAAATATGATCTACGATTTAATAGTAATAGGAAGCGGTCCCGGTGGTTATGTTGCGGCTATAAGAGCATCCCAATTGGGATTGAAAACCGCTATAGTAGAAAGAAGTGAACTGGGAGGAATATGCCTTAACTGGGGTTGTATTCCAACAAAGGCTTTATTGAAAAGTGCTCAGGTGTTTGATTATTTGAATCATGCTGCAGAGTATGGCATTACTGTTAAAGATTCATCGGCAGATTTTGGCGCTATCATAAAACGTAGCCGTGATGTAGCTGACGGGATGAGTAAAGGCATACAGTTTCTGATGAAAAAAAATAAGATCGATGTGATTCAGGGAGCCGGTAAATTATTGACCGGCAAAAAGGTGGAAGTAACAGGAGCTAAAGGTGTAGAGGTTTTAGAAGCAAAAAATATTATACTTGCTGTTGGTGCACGTTCACGTCAACTACCCAACTTACCTCAGGATGGTAAAAAAGTGATCGGGTATCGTGAAGCCATGTCTTTACCAACACAGCCTAAAACAATGGTGGTAGTTGGTTCAGGAGCAATAGGTGTTGAGTTTGCTTATTTCTACGCCACACTTGGCACCAAAGTAACTGTTGTGGAATACTTGCCGAATATAGTTCCTGTAGAAGATGTAGAGGTATCTGTTCAATTAGCTAAATCTTTCAAAAAGATGGGTATGGAAGTTATGACAGAAGCCAGTGTTGAATCAGTTGATACTTCAGGTGTCGGTTGTAATGTGAAAATAAAAACAGTGAAGGGCGAAGAAATTGTACATTGTGATATTGTTCTTTCTGCAGTAGGCATCCAGTCTAACTTAGAAGGAATTGGTCTTGAAGAAGTCGGTATCATAACAGATAAGGGTAAAATTCTGGTGAATGACTTTTATCAAACCAATATGCCGGGCATCCATGCTATTGGTGATTGTGTTGGTGGTCAGGCTTTAGCTCACGTAGCCAGTGCAGAAGGTATTATCTGTGTTGAAAATATAGCAGGACATCATCCTCAACCTTTGGATTATAAAAACATACCCGGTTGTACTTATTGTCAGCCTGAAATTGCTTCTGTTGGTTATACAGAAAAAGCTGCTAAAGAAGCAGGTTACGAAATTAAGGTGGGTAAATTTCCATTCTCTGCTTCCGGTAAAGCAAGTGCTGCAGGAGCAAAAGATGGTTTTGTTAAAGTAATATTCGACGCTAAATACGGTGAATTCCTTGGAGCTCATCTTATCGGCGCCAACGTTACAGAAATGATTGCAGAAGTTGTTGTTGCCCGCAAATTAGAAGCAACAGGACACGAAATCATTAAAGCGGTTCATCCACATCCAACCATGAGCGAAGCTCTGATGGAAGCTGCTGCTGCTGCTTATGGAGAAGCTATTCATATCTAATTTCTTTACAATCATCCCGAAATCAAATTTGCGGAATAATTGCCCCATAATAGGAATATGGGACGACCATGAATACGGTATGAGTGATCGTGAAAAAGAATATAGAAGACTTTCATAAATGGCATAAGTATAGTACATATGTTTTAAGGTATGTACTATATTTCCATGAAAACAATCTGCCTTCTTCTTATCCTTTCTTTCTTTTTTATCAGCAAAAATTTATCTGCACAAGATGGGATTGTATTGAAGAGAACAAATAAACCCATTAAACTAAATCTTAAAATTGAAAAAGTTACCAAGGATAGTCTTTTCTATACGATAGTAAACAAAAAAAATAAAGGAGTAAAAAAGCTGGCACTCCGGGAGGTTCGCTCTTACTCTATACTGGACAAAAAAATAAAAAAAGTAATTGTATACAATGTTCCCTTAGCATCTTCTTTGGTAAAAGCCAGAATAGATATTCCCGATCCAAACGCTGAATATATAAGGGATCATGTTAAAAGCAATATCTCTTATAGTAAAGAAGAATTTTCAGAAGGCTATATTATCAATTTGAATAAAGACACAATGAAGTGTTTGCTTAAAAAAAATGAGCTAAAAAAGATGGATAATTATCTTTTTATTGTGGCTCTCCATAATGACTCTGTGATAACTTTATACGAGCCAAAGGATATTCTCTCCTATTACAGAGATGGCGAAATGTATAAAAGTTATCATTCCAATAAAGACAGTACGGATACCTTTTTCTTTATAAAACAAATTAATACGGGAACTGCTGAACTTTATGAAAGATTCCCTATTCCTTCCGATTTTAAACTGGCTTATTTTGCACGACTACAAGGAACCGAAAACTTTATTTATGTACCTGCTCCTGAAAAAAAAGAATGGGAAAAGGATGACCCAGAATACACATTATACCAACATGCCGCCACCGGTTCATCTACTTATAGAAGTGCAGCTTATGAAGAGGAATTTAAAACTTCTTTGTCCGATCTGCTAAAGGATTGTCCAAAACTAAAGTATAAAATATTGAATGAAACTTATAAAGCGGAGGATGTAAAATTTATTATTTCTGAATATAATAAGTGTTTAAAATAGTTGACCACAGATTACTCAGTTTAAGATCATTTCCTTATAACCAATTCAACAGATTCGATCACTGCTTTTAAAACAGTTGCGATGTTATCGTCCGTCAGGTTATAATACACGGGTAAGGATATTTCCCTTGAATAATTATCATACGTCACAGGATAGTTTTTTATATCGTAGCCTAAAGATTTATAAAATGACATCATCGGGATCGGGATAAAATGTACATTAACAGAGACACCCCTGTCAAAAATATGTTGCAGGATCTGATCTCTTTGGCTTTCACTAATGCCTTTGATCCGAAGAGGAAACAAATGATAACAGGATATTTTAGTATCGGTTTCAAATACGGGGATTTGCGCCCAGTTATAGTTGGAAAGATGTTGTGTGTATTTATTGAAAATTTCTTTTCGTTTCACTAACGTATCATTATCGTACCTGTTAAGTTCTACTAAGCCGATAGCCGCAGAAATATCTGTCATGTTCCATTTGTATCCTGCTTCAATTATATCATACTTCCAATTCCCTTTTTGTGTTTTGGCAAGTGCATCTTTATTTTGCCCATGAAGTGATTTAATACACAAATACTTATAGACTTCTTCGTTGTCAAACGGCGCAGGTAAATTAAGTGCTACTGCGCCACCTTCGGCTGTGGTAAGGTTTTTCACCGCATGAAAAGAAAATACGGAAACATCTGTCAGGCTGCCTGTTCTCTTTCCATTGTATAAAGCCCCGACAGAATGTGCAGCATCAGCCAGTATTAAAATACGACCCAATTTTTTTTGTTCTGCTGAAAAAGGCTGAAATAATTTTTTGATATTTTCTTCCAGAACAAGTGCATTGATCTGATCATAGTCACACGGAAAACCGGCAAAATCAACGGGCATTATAACTTTTGTTTTGGAAGTAATGGCCTTTTTAATCGCTTTAACAGAAATATTAAACTCTTCATTTACATCCACAAATACAGGCGTGGCTCCACAGTGAATGATAACATTTGCTGTAGCCGTATAAGTATAGGCCGGCAAAATAACTTCATCCCCTTCCTTTACTCCAAACCAACGCAACATCAGCTCCAGACCTGCTGTGGCAGAATTTAAACAAAGAGTTGCTTTGTTTGAATTATATTCCGTTAATTTCTTTTCGAATAATTTTGTTCGTGGCCCTGTTGTTATCCAACCTGATTTTAAAGATTCGGTTACTTCATCTATAATTAACTGGTCGATACGGGGCGGAGAGAATGGTATCATAATCGCTTATTATTTGTACAATTAAAAACAAAGATGTGCTTTTTTTGGAAAAGTTCAGCCATTATTATTAGAGTTTGCTAATACTATTATTTTTTGTTAAATTTAGGATACGCATAAAATGAGTAAGCAAAGAAATACTATTCACAACAGCTGTTTATGCGTATTCCCCCGAAAGAAAATTGGGGCAGGCTATTTGGTAGTTAAAAATAAAATTAAAAATAGATGAAGAAAAAATTACTTATTCTATCTGCGTTTTTACTTACATTAACCTTTTTATTTACAGGGATCTTCGCACAACAAAAGAAGCCGGTTCCTAAGGTAAAGATCCATAATTTTGCCTCCTTCTATTTGGGTAAATTTCACAATCGTAAAACTGCCAGCGGTGAACTTTACAACAAAAATGATTTCACCTGCGCCCATCGTAAATATCGTTTCGGAACGCTGCTTAAAGTAACTAATTTAAGGAACAACAAAAGTGTTATTGTAAGGGTTAATGACAGAGGCCCATATGCAAAAGAAAGGATTATAGATTTGTCGAAAGCAGCAGCGCAATGTGTAGACATGATGCAGCAGGGTATTGCCCGTGTAAAAATCACGAAAGTATCTATGGATAGTCTTTTCCAACCAAAAAATATGGAAATGTTTTCTACCGATACGACCTATTCATTGTACGGAACATTTATAACATTAAGCGGCGCTACAATTTTTCTTTGGAAAACAAAAGATTTAAGTCACATGTTAGCTCTTGCCAACTCCATGTCCAATCGCTTACCACCAAATGAAATAGTTATAAGAAAAAGGCTTGACGGAAAAAAAACTGTTTATGAGTTGTTGCTGAATTGCAGAGAAGTGGAAAAAGACAGATACCTTTATGAAGTAAAAAAATTAGGTTTTTTTATGGCAACGCTTTAACTTAATTTCTTCCCTTTTTTAAAGTAAATCCAAAAGTAGAACCCACTCCAATAGCGCTTCTAACATTGATTGTCTGGTTGTGTGCTTCAATAATATGTTTAACAATAGACAATCCGAGTCCCGTACCTCCCTGTTCTCTCGAACGGCTTTTATCTACCCTGTAAAAACGCTCGAATAAACGCACCAAATGTTTTTCTTCTATGCCTAAACCATTGTCTGTTACTTCCACCAAAATATTCTGATCCATATCGTAAAAATCCACTCTGGTTTTACTGTTAGGTTTGCCGTACTTAATTGAATTTACAATTAGATTGACAAGCACCTGCCGGATACGTTCTTTGTCTGCCGAAACAGCTATACTTCTATCAGACCCATCTGCGAATTCTAATGAAATATTTTTTTCTTTCGCCTGCATTTCCTGTGAGTCAAAAACATCCTTTACCAATTCACTTATGTCAAAAGAACGTACCTCTAAAATAAGTTCACCAGCTTCAAACTTAGAGATGGCTTCGAGGTCATCAACAATAGAACATAGTCTGTCTACGCTTCTTGATGCTTTTTCTAAATACAATATGTTGATATGCTCGTCGTCAATACCACCGTCCAAGAGCGTGTGGATATATCCCTGGATATTAAATATGGGGGTTTTCAACTCATGTGAAACATTACCGAGAAATTCTTTTCTAAATTCTTCCAGACGTTTCAATTGTTCTATTTCTTCTTTTTTGTCGTTGGCCCAATCTAACACTTCCTGGTTCACTTCATCCATTATGTTAGTGCTCAGATTAACCGTTTTCGTTTTTGCACCTGTTTCTTTTGAAGTCTTAAAGTTGTAAATCGTTTTATAAATCAATTTAATTTTATTGTAAATAAAGATTTCTATGGTGTAATAAAACAACAAATAGGTAACAGTAAAACAGGTGATAAATAAAAGAAAAACAGGAACTAAACCCCAAGAGTTTTTTAAGAAAAAACCGATAACGAGAACAGCAACGAGAACCACTACCGACAAGATAGAGGCAGAATAAAAAGCAATCCCTTTTGGGGTTGGATTTTTCAACATTTACAGATCGAATTTATAACCTATTCCTTTCACCGTTTTAATATAATCATCACCCAGCTTCTCACGCAATTTACGGATGTGTACATCTATTGTTCTATCCCCTACTACAACATCGATTCCCCAAACTGTATTCAATATTTCATCTCTTGTAAATACACGTCCGGGCTTGGAGGTGAGCAAAGCAAACAACTCAAATTCTTTTCTTGGCAGAATTATCTTTTTACCTTTTTTACGAACCAGATATTGCTCTCTGTCAATTTCGATATCTCCTAAACTTACTTTTATATCTTTAGTTTCTGTGGTATTGTGCCTTCTGAACAAGGCATTGATTCTGCTCAAGAGCAACCTTGGTTTAATAGGTTTGGTAATGTAATCGTCTGCACCCACATCAAAGCCTGCAATTTGGGAATAATCTTCGTTTCTCGCCGTTAAAAAAGCAATCAATACGTCTTTAAATTCATTGCCTTCTCTTAGTTTTCTGCATGTTTCAATACCATCCAACTCAGGCATCATGATGTCTAAAATGATGAGATGCGGGTGTTCTTTTTTTGTGATCTTTAGAGCTTCAGCTCCATTCTTTGCAGCAAATACAATATAACCTTCTTTCTTTAAATTGTATTCCATAAACTCCAGAATATCCGGTTCATCATCCACCAATAAAATCTTCTTTTGACTGTTAAGATTAGATTCCATAATTGTTAATTTTTCATCAATAGTAAACCTAAGGTGTGAACAAATTATTAAGTCAATGTTAACAGATCGTGATATAATGGAAGCCTGGCTTGAAAACAGATATAAAATTATAAAATTATTTGATTCTATTTGGAATATTAATCGAAAGAAAATCACAGTATGAAAATTATCTATTTCCAATAGTGATCATCACTTTAAATTGGAATAAATATAAGGTTAATTTGAGAAGCGAGTGGTTGAGCTTAAATTTATCTATTTGTGTTTCTTTTATCTAAGGGTTATATTTGTAGAATGTATAAGTTAGATCGAGCCGCTTTTAAAATGCATACTTTTCAGGAAGCTTCCGATAACTGTGATTATTGGCTTCAAAAAACCGCTGCTGAAAGGTTGATGGCTGCTGCGTATCTTAATAGTGTTGCTTATAATTACCCGGTTAACGATCCTCCGAGACTTGACAGAACGTGCTTTAAAATAACTCACTAACGGCGGGGCCGTCCACTCAATTGGTGGCTGCCTATTTTTCTTCTTTTTGTTTTTCACTCATAAACCAAGATGTAACAAATCCAGTAAATGTTCCAAATAGTCCAACTCCAGTTACCATCAAAAATGCTGCTATTATTCTTCCTTCGGTTGTTATTGGATATTTATCGCCATAACCCACAGTTGTCACAGTAACAAAAGCCCACCAGATTGCATCCTCTGCTGTCTTAATGTTGCATTCAGGGGCTGTCTCAACCTGTAAAATAGATATTGATGAAAATATTATCATTATCACAGCAACTAAAGTAACTGTGGTAAAAGCACTTTGAGTCCTACTTTTATAGACATGTTGAATAATGTGTCTAACAGAACGGAATGCTCTCAAAACTCTCAAAATCCTAAACAACCGAATCATTCTGCCATATCTCAAATATCCAAATGAAGGAATACTTGAAACTAAATCAATCCAACCCCATTTTAAAAATTTAAGTTTTGAAGGAGCTTTTATTAGTCTATATAGAAATTCATATATAAAGACTGCACAAATAATATTGTCTATTATTTCTAATAATCTTGATACTTCTGAAGGAAGTTTTACGATAGTATCAATCAGCAAAGCAAGCAATACATAAACTGATAATATCAAAATTACTAAATCTAGGATAGTAATCTTATGTTCGCTTTTAATATCTGTCATGCTGTAAATGGTCGTATGTGTTCACTATGTTTTTTTAAATTCCAAGTAAACAGTCCACCGCAGTCGTTAAGTTTTAAGCAGCTTGAACATTCCGGTAGATAATCGTTTTTCCAGTCTGAAATTGATTTTCTTGCATATTTCCAAAGTCGCTCGGGCAAAACGCAAAGAGATGTATTATAAATTGAAACATGCATACCTTGTCCAGCAAGAAACTCAACTGCTTCCCCTAATTCTTCTTGATAATCGTATGGATCAATCCATAATTTGTCAATGTTGTGCGGTGTATAGCCAACATATTCAAGTCCCATAAAAGTTACATGTTCAACAAAAGGTAAATTTTTGTAAATATATTTTGCAAGTCTTGTTAAACGGGGAATTGATTGTTTATGCAATACAACTCTTACTTCAAGTCTTTGATTGTATCTTGCAAGGTTATGCAATCCCAAAATGGTTTGATTGAAAGCATTTTCAGCTTGAACAATGTAGTCGTGAACTTGATAATAGTCTGCATAAACAGGAATACCTAACATTAATCGTCTATATTCTAATTTGCCAAGTTTTTCAGCCATATGATTCCAAGCGAATGAACGACCATTTGTTAAAAGATGAATTTCTGTGTCTGGAAGTTCAGATTTTATTTGAGAAAGCAAGTCAAAAAAAAGTTCACCCATTAATGTTGGTTCTCCGCCCGAAATACCGAGTTCAAAACAGTTTTTTGGAATTAGTGGGATTAATTTTTTGTGAATTTCATAATGTAAAGGAATATCATTTTTGTCTCTTGGCGGTTGAGAACACATAAGACAATTACTATTACATCTTTCAGTAGCTAAAAGGGTATTATGAAATGAGTTTACCCTGAAAAGCGTATTTATATTACCATCTGTACCAACAGAAACAATATCACCATTTGTCAAATGGTCAAGAGTTGGGATTTTAAAAACAACTTTTTCTCGATTCTGAATTTTGTGTTCTTCTTGATTTGATAATACACCAATAAAATTTCTATTTGGTATTTCTAAAATGTTCGTTTCAATTAAAAGAAAGGAGTTCTCATCTAAGAGGTCGGGGTTTCTTGTAACCTTACCAACCAAATGAGTTTCTATATTTATTGGTTTCCCTTTTGTTCTTAGCAGCATAATATTTTTTTCTAATGAACTGCTGTTTTTGCCCAGCGTTCAAAAATTCTTTTTATTCTCACATCGCTTTCCATTAACTCGATTAAATAACGAATGATTTCCATATTTTTTTGGCAAAAATCACTATTGGGTCTGTATCCATACATGTTGCCTTGTGTCGCATGGTTATGCACTGGGTCTGCTCCACAATATTGTTGAAACGCACATTCAGAGCAACCTGTCAATGCTTCATTTGCCCAAATTTGGGCAATCTCTTGTGCCTTTTTACCAAAAAAAATATCATTATAACTGTCGCCTAACGTACCAAGTTTAAATGTATAATCTTTTTGTTCGGCTAACATTCTACTTTCATCAGTAGCATAAACTGAACCGTCATAATTAAATACAATGACACCGTTGATTAAACCAGCTGGTGATTGTAAATCAACAAAACCAACATTGAAAGGAGTAAGTATTTTAGTTAAAAAAATTCTTGCTAAATCTTCCGTAAAGTAATGTCCACTAAAATTATACTCTAAAATTCTATCTAAGGCTTTTTTGTAAAATGAAATAAATTTATCTGTTTCATACTTTGAAGTTTCGGTTCTTAGGGCGAATCCGTAAGGACTTATGTTTCTTAGAAAAATTCCCTGAAAACCTAAATTAAAATATTCATCAACTATTTCAACTGGATAATTCAATGAAAGTTTAGTCGTTGTCATCAAGGCGGAAACTTGGTCGTGACCGAGAATTTTTCTTGATAGTTCAATTCCTTTAATTGCTAATTCATAACTACTGGCATTTGGTTTATGTCGGTTTTTATCGTGAACAAATTGAGGTCCATCCAAAGAAGTTGATATTAATATTTTATGCTCTTTACAGTAGCCTAAAATTTCCTCATTAATTAATGCAAGGTTCGTGCAAATAACTTTTGTTAATCCTTTGCCGATTTCGTTTGCTATTCTCTCAGCTCTTTCAACTGCATATTTAATATTGTCGAAGGCAAGTAATGCTTCACCGCCTTGAAACTCCATTGTTACATGAGGATTAGGTGACTTGAACATAATATCAATTCCTTTATCAATATTAGAAATTGACATATCATACTTATCTCTATTTTGTGTTACACGAGATACTTGGCAATAATGGCAAGTGTGTTCACATCTTAATGAGATAACGAAAATATGAAGCCCAGTAAAATAATTTAGAAATAATTTTTTTGTTCTGTAACGTGTAGCAAGAACATCAATGAGTGGAGGAATTGCTTCTTCTGAAATGAAGAAGTTTGCAATTAAATCTCCGTATAATTCTGAATCAACTTCTTTGTTGATTTGTCGCTTAACTATTTTTTCAAAAGTTCCATTTTGTAAAATCAAATAGTCCCCAACTTCGTTGACAATTATTTCTTTGGTGTCAGTAACTCTGTGAAAACGGAACGGCAGTAAATGATATTGACTATTTTTATTTAAATTGAAGTTGTCAATGTCTTTAAATTTTCTTGATTTCCTGTCAGGTTTAGCATCAATCATTATTTAACTGATTTACATTAAACCCAACAGGGTCTGAAATTTCGCCAGAAGGTAATTCATCAAACTCTCCGTTTGAAAATGCCTTAGCAATTAATAACTCCCTTATGTTTTGTGTTTCCTTAGTTACAATGTCCCTTAGATTGAAGTCAACTAAATCTCTTTCAAGTTTGAGTAGCAATTGCTCTAACTCGCTTTTATTTAGTTTTAAAGAGGAAACTGGTTTAACCGAAACTTTGTAAGTGTTGCTGTCTGCAAATGAAACATTCGTATGGAACTTGTCGCCATACCAATATAAGCATTTAAAAATGCTGTCTTTTGAATACAAGGAAGAATCAGCAAAAACAATTACTTCATTGTCCTTGATTTCATTCTGAAATTGCATGACAGAATGATTTTAAGAGAACATTGCTCCAGACCTATGAGAATAGTGGGAACTATGTGAGGAGTGAGAAGAATGAGAAGAATGTTGAGCAACAAACTGACTATTCTCAGGATTATTAGGGTTCAATTTTAGAATCGGCATAGGTTTAACTTTGCCAATTTCTTTTTCTTGAATCGTCTTGCTGCCAAGATTGTCATGGGTAATTGGTGTTGAATTATTTGCTTGAACACTGGTCAAAGCAGCGAACGCTGCTCCGAAAACTGCGGCTGCCTTCTTCGTCAAGTTGGCAAGTCCATTTTTTTTGTTGCTGTCCATTTTATCAAATTTGATGGTGTAAAAATAAGCATTTTTCTTTCACATACTAACATTATATCTTCAGTTATGTACTCTTTCATATTTATGTTTTAAAAGAGCAGGAAGTATTATTGATACAGGCATTACAGTATCTTTAGGTGACCTCTAAATGAAATTTAAGCAATAGGTCATCTGACAGGTCACCAGCATCTTTCAAAAACCTTGGTTACAACAAAAGAAAACCCCTCACAGAATGTCTATGAGAGGTCTTAGTGGAGCTGGAGGGATTTGAACCCTCGTCCAGTCAAGGAATTGAAATGCTTTCTACATGCGTATTGTCATTTTTATTTTCGAGTTAAAGCCAGCCTGACACCAGCCTACCTTAACCTTATTCCCTTTAGATTCGCCCAAACTTCGGGACTCAGTTCAAACTATCTCAATTTTACGATACTCCGTGTGAACAATCATTGAGAACAATCATTCTGAAGTAACCAGCTATTGTTAAACCTAGTTTAAGCAGCTAGTGCGTAATTATTTTCGCCATTTAGGCTGTTTGAGAATTGATATTATCGAGCCATATTCCCAACGCTCGGCATGCTTACATCTTAACCGCTCTCGCTGTCAAATCCTGTCAGCCCCATAAATACAAAAATACAAAATTTATTCCGGTTTTGAAAGAGCAGGTTCTACGGTGGTTGCCTTGGTTTTACAACCAAACAGCCTGGCATTAAATTTAATGCCTGCCTTAAATAACAAATAACCATTGTTCAATAACCCGATACCAATCCCCGGTCTTACACCTATTTCAACACCTGTGCTAAACCCGTATTTTTTTAATGAATTACTGTTATATCCGACCCTGGCGCCCCAGTTAGAATTGGGTGTTTTATGATTTACATAATATTCCTGATAGGTAATAGTTCCGCCATAAACTGGATCAATGGGCTTTAAGACCGTCATATTGGCCAAACCAATAGAAGCGGCGTACAATACATCTACATATAATTCAGTCATTTGAGAAATTTCCTTTTCACCATGTCCATCAATATTGACTATTAAATCACTGACCTGAATCCTCGAAGTTCCGAAGGAAAAGACCTGTGTATTGAGCATCGTTGTGAAATCGGGTCCATTAAATTCAGTAGCACTTTTTGAAGGCACATTTACTTTATAACCACTTAATTGCATATTGTCGTTTTTAACAAAACTGGAATATCCTGAAAAACCAAGTCTTAAGGAATAGTAATCCATTCTTTTAGACGGAACAGGGACTTTCTTTTCCGAATACGTTACTTTGTACTCTGTGCGTTCTTCTACTTTAATAACAGGAGTTTCACTCGCATCTTTACAGTTGTTTCCAAGAAATATTTTGAATTGAAGTTCTTTGCTCACCACCGGTGAAGCGCCTGCCGTTGGAAATCCATGTAGCGCATTGTCACCGATGACATCATTATTAAACCGGTCTAAATAAGATCTTCGGTAATTGAATTCCACCATGCCTTTAGATTGGTATATATAGGAACCTTGCAGATCAAAACCCATGTTAGTATTCAGGCCATTAATATCCATTACAAAAGGACTAAATAAAAGTCCGGTATTTCTTGCAAACTGTTCCGGGGTATTTCTTTTTACAGAATAAGTATAAGTATTCTTTTTTTCATTTTCCTGGGCAATGCCATAAATAATGCATAGGCATAGACATGCTGTCAGCCAGTAAGCCTTCTTAAACCCCATAACCTTTTTTATTATTTTTCCAAGACAAATATAAAAAACTTTTATTAACAATAAAATGTTATTTATTGTTAAGTCATTTATTTAGAATGCTTTCTATAACATTATACCTTTGTACAATGAATAAAATCCGGATTGGTATTTTGAGGGAAGGAAAGGTTCCATATGATAAGCGAGTACCTTTTACCCCTTTACAATGTAAACAGATACAAGAGTTTTTTCCTAATGTTGAAGTATATGTGCAGTCTTCTCCTTATCGTTGTTATCCTGACGAGGATTATGCTTCTTTAGGATTGACAGTTCAGCCGGATATTTCTAAAAGCGATATACTTATTGGTATTAAAGAGGTTCCTGTTAAGGATCTGATTTCAGGGAAAACATATTTGTTTTTTTCTCACACGATAAAAAGCCAAGTCCGCAATAAAGCATTGCTTCAGGAAATTATAAAAAAGAAAATAACACTTATTGATTATGAATGCCTGACGGATAAGGAGGGTAACAGAATCATCGGATTCGGTCGCTATGCCGGTATTGTTGGAGCCTACAATGGAATTTCAGGTTATGGAAAAAAGTATAATTTGTTTGACTTGAAGCGCGCCTGCTTGTTTAAGAATAAATCGGAAATGGATGAAGAATTAAAAAAAGTGGTCTTGCCCAATTTAAAAATACTCATCACCGGCGGAGGGCGTGTTGCCAATGGTGCAACAGAAATAATGGGCGCTTTAAAAATAAGGCGGGTCTCTCCTTACGAGTTTCTTAATTATTCATTCCATGAACCTGTTTACGCCCGATTGCACTCTAAAGATTACCATGTTGCAAAAGACGGTTCTGTCTGGAATAGTGATAATTTTTATTCGCATCCCGAAAAATATGTTTCCACATTTAAACGATATACAACAGTTTGCGATATATTAATGCATAGCGTATTCTGGAATCCTAAAGCGCCTGTATTATTTACCAGAGAAGATATGAAGTCGAATAAATTTTCTATTCGTGTAATTTCGGACATTACTTGTGATATCAATGGTTCTATTCCTGCTACCACAAGAGCGAGTAATATTGAAGAGCCTTTCTACGATTACAATCCATTAACAGAAAAGGAAGAGGCTCCATTTTCTAACAACACTATTACCATTATGGCGGTGGATAATTTACCTTGTGAATTGCCTAAAGATTCATCAGCAGATTTTGGAAAAAACTTAATCGATCATGTCTTGTCTTCATTATTTATTAATGACAAAGAAGGTATCATTGAACGGGCCACGATTGCCAAGGATGGCCAACTTAAGGAGAACTACAACTATTTAAAGGAATATATATCCGGCGATTTATAAATGAACAATAAAGAAAAAAAAGGACACTACTTAATTAAAAGAATAATTGCTTCCCTGCTCCTACTTTTACTTTGCTTTATCATTTGGCAATTTAAATTGATCATTTACGGGATAGAACAAGGAGTCGGACAATTTAAAATTATCTACTATTCGCAACCTATTGAAGAGGTACAAAAAGATCCTTTATTTCCGGATTCTCTAAAGCAAAAATTGGCGCTTGTTCAGGAAATAAAAGCCTTTGCCATTGATACATTAGGCATCAACAACTCGAAAAATTACACCACTGTTTACAACCAAAAAGGCAAGCCTATATTATGGGTTCTTACGGCAAGTGAAAAATATGAGTTAAAAGCGAAAGAATGGACTTTCCCTTTACTGGGAAGTGTTTCTTACAAAGGTTTTTTTAATTATGAAAAAGGACTCAAGGAGCAGGAGCAATTAAAAGAACAAGGTTATGATACAGATTATGATGTCGTAGGTGGATGGTCGACATTAGGCTGGTTTAAAGATCCTATTCTGTCGAACATGCTGTTAAAAAAAGAAGGAAACCTTGCCAACCTGATTATCCATGAGTTAACGCATGGTACTTTATATGTAAAAAGCAATGTTGATTTTAATGAGAATCTGGCCAGTTTTGTCGGAGATAAAGGAGCGGAAAAATTCCTGGAATATAAGTATGGAAAAAACACGGATCAATACCAAAGGTATGAACAAGGCAAGGCGGATATGGTCTTATACAGCAATCATATTTTGAATGGAGCAAAACGTTTGGATAGTTTATATAAGGCTTTTTCAGCTGCAACACCTGTTGTAATCAAGGATAGCTTAAAAACCAAAACAATAAAGGAAATCATTGCTACAGCAAACAATTTACCTTTTTATAAGAAAAACAGGTTCAGTAAATTGTTTAAAAAAGGTGAGTTGCCGAATAATTCATTCTTTATGGATTATAAAAGATACAGGTCTAAACAAGATTTTTTTGAAAAAGAATTTAAAAACAAATTCAACAGCGACTTGAAGAAGTATTTGCAATACCTGAAAAATAAGTATCCTACTGTGTAGTTTTGAATGGAATAAATGATTTGTCCTCTACTGAAATATCTCCGCCCGCCCTTCCCGCGTTTTGATGTTGATTTGACTTGTTTATGCTTTGTTTGTATAAGTAAAATGTTATATTTACCAAAAAAATAAATATAATTTTGGTACTTTTAAATGGACAAAAAACCAACCAAGGAGCCAGATCATAAATTATTGATAACGTTTATGAAATTAGGCGGTTAGTTAATGTCTAAAAAGCGAGTTAAGTACTCACGCTATTTTATTTCTAACCGCTCATTGGGTACTATGGGTATAAAAAACTTTAACCCAATGAAAAACAACATCTCTCTAGCTTTAATTTGCGCTATTTCATTTCTCTCTCACGCTTATTGTTATTCTCAATCAAGTCCTTCTGATATAATGATGAGGGCAGACAAGATAGAAAAAGATGGTGATACGTATTTTGAACAACGCGATTATAATGGCGCTATAACCTCATATAGAAGCGCTATATATAATTGGCAACTGCTTTCTGAGTCCAATCCAAATATTGGCTTTGTGCGGCCTGAATTATATTTAAAAATATCTAATTCCTATATACTGTCGCTTAACTATGATTTAGCTATTCAGAATTGCAACGAGTATATCTCTATGGTGCCAAAGAGCGGCGAAGGGTATTACATTCGCGGAGTGGCTAGGTTTGATGCTAAGGATAACGCTGGGGCTTGCAAGGATTGGGTTCGCGCTGAATTGCTTGGTGCTCCAAAGGCTCAGAGTAAAATAAGTCAATATTGTAAATAAATTATCTAAAACAACCGAAAATGAACAACACAAGCTTACGAATCAGGATGGACGAATTTTCAATTGCGATGAGAGCATTTCTTAGTAAGTAGACAAACGAAGGGGTGCTTAGTTTGACAAACATTGAAATAGCAAGTGCTAAATGCACGTACAAGGAACAAGATGGAGAGATGAGGTTTTATCTCGATAGTGAGTTACTTGATAAAATACCTTCTGGTGTTATGGAAGAAATAGAGCTTCTTTGGAAGATGGGTCAATAACCTTTTTGTGTTCAAAAGATCTCTTGAAGCGTTCGATGAAATCTCCTGATTCAAGATAAATGGTATACTTGCACCCATGTGTGTCTGTAAGTTCAATCGCTAATAACTCCTTTGTTTCTGGAATTGTTAGCGATTGATTATTTATTGATATATTCATGTATTATAAATTTATTAAAAGATAGTGTAACTAATCGGGTATCGTCAAAATGAAGGTTAAACATATAACTTTTTATCAACAATTCGATTGGTTTTCGCGGGGCAACAAAAGTGTTGGTAAGGGAAGAAAAGCCGACAAATAAATAGGTTCACATTCATATAAAAAGTGAATCGCTAAATAAATCAATCATTTTGTCCCAATAGGGAAGTAGTTACCAAAATTTAATCATAAATAGATAGAAAAAATCTATCCACGCAACAAAGTCACTTATAATTCATAATTATTTTATCGTATCGCTTTCAACTCCGAAATGGTTCTGGTTGGATCAGCAGAAGCAAACACGGTATTGCCTGCAACGAATACATCAGCCCCTGCTTTTATCAAGAGAGAAAGATTGTCGTGATCTACTCCTCCATCTATTTCAATTTGAGTATGGGCGTTTTTAGAAGCAATCATATTTCTCAAACTTGTAATCTTTGAATAGGTATTGAGTATAAATTTTTGCCCGCCAAAACCCGGATTCACAGACATAAGACAAACCAAATCAAGTTCTGTAATAATGTCTTCCAAAAGATGCACAGGAGTGTGCGGATTCAGCGCTACGCCTGCTTTCATACCTAATGCTTTTATGGCGCTGATAGTTCTGTGTAAATGCGTACAGGCTTCATAATGCACGGTTAAGATGGTTGCCCCGGCATCTTTGAATGTACTTAAATAACGGTCAGGATCTACGATCATTAAATGCACGTCTAAGGGTTTCTTTGCATATTTCTGTATGGCTTTAAGTACAGGAAATCCAATAGAAATATTTGGAACAAATACACCATCCATAATATCAATATGAAACCAATCTGCTTTACTGTTATTGATCATTTCAATAACAGGTAGTAAATTAGAAAAATCAGCAGAAAGAATTGAAGGGGCTATTATCGTAGTTTTCATCCGACAAAGATAATAACCTATATGAGTTTAATCCTCCCTTCGTTTAAACTTTTAAACTTTTTAAAAAGAGTTTTAAACAATTACAATTTATTGGTTGAAGAACCATTATGCCTTTCCATTATTTAATTTATTCCTGACCATTAACTGAAACTATTTGTTATTTTTGTTAAACGAAATAAAGGATGTCTACTTTTGAATATATAGCCAATAGAAAAGGTAAACTGATGTTTACGCTTACTGTTTTAGCTAACATATGCCTTGTTTTTACGCTTCTTACACCTTATGTATCACCAGAAAAATATTGGCCTATAGAGCTATTCGGATTAGCTTATCCGGTAATTTATATCGTTAACGTTTTCTTTATTATTTTCTGGTCTTTATTCAGACGGAAAAGAGTTTTTATAACTATTGCCCTTGTCGCGTTAAGTTATCGTGACATTAGAAGTTATGTCCAATTCCAGGTATTTAAAGAGAAAACGCCCGTTCATAATACACTAAAAGTAATCAGTTACAATGTCCGGCTGTTTAATCTTTACAACTGGACAGATAAAAAATCAAGGACCGAAATATTTGCGATGCTGAAAAAAGAAGCGCCTGAAATAGTATGTATCCAAGAGTTTTATAATTCAAGTAAAAAAAACATAAATAACCTGGATTCACTTCTAAATATAAGAAAAGAAAAAAGCTATTATCATGTTGAATATTCCTCTCACCAAAACGAATCAGATAAATGGGGCTTAATAACCGTCAGCTCTTATCCCATTGTCCACAAAGGAAAAGTGCTTTTTAATGAAGAAACAAATAATCTTTGTATTTATTCCGACATTAAAATAAAGGAGGATACGGTTAGAGTATTTAATGTTCATTTTCAATCGAACCGGCTAAAAAAAGAAGACTATGAATTTATCGGAGATCCTTATTCCAAAAAAGACGATGAAAAAATTTCGGCATCTAAAAATATACTAAGAAGGTTAAAAATTGGAGTAACAAAAAGAGCCAGTCAGGTAGATACTGTTACCCGTTATATTCAGAATTCTCCATATCCGGTAATTATATGTGGTGATTTTAATGATACACCATGTTCTTATACCTATCATCGGTTATCGGATAATTTAAAAGACACATTTATAGAATGTGGAAGCGGTATTGGTAACACGTATAATGGCTCTCTGCCTCCTTTAAGAATAGATTATATATTATACAGTTCCTGTTTTTTATGTTCTTCTTACGAGGTACTCAAAAGAAATTTATCCGATCATTATCCTGTCATTTCTGTAATCGGATTCAAGAATGAGTAAGTTCTTATTTACCATTGTGTTTTTTACCTGCTTTTTAAGCATATCAAGTGCTCAAACAAAGAGTAAAAAGGAGGTTCCACTAATAAGGATTTTATTAATATTTGATGCGTCCAATAGTATGAATGCTGCCTATAAGGGAACTTCAAGAATTGAATCTGCTAAACTTCTTTTTAACCATTTTGTAGATAGCCTGCAAAAACTAAAGAATCTTGAACTTGCCTTGAGAGTGTATGGCCATAAAAAAAAATTTCCTCCACAGGATTGCAATGATACTCACTTGGAGATTCCTTTTGCCAAGAACAACGCCTTGGCTATAAAAGACAAAGTAAAATCGCTGGTACCAAAAGGAACAACCCCGATTGCTCACTCATTAATGGAAGCTATTGAAGATTTTCCGGCCGATCCGTCTTTAAATATTGTTATATTAATTACCGATGGTATAGAAGAATGCAATGGAGATCCCTGTGATGCGGCTAAACGTTTATTAGAAAACGGCATCATTTTAAAACCCTTTATTATTGGGGTTGGATTATCTGAACAACAAATACTGAAACTGGAATGTGTCGGAGACGTTTTTGATATATCTGCCCCCGAAACGTTTGGTTCTATTCTGAATATCATTATCAAAAAGACCTTAAATGAAACAACGGCACAAGTTAATCTTCTTGATAGTTATGATAAAGCTACTGTTACAGATGTAAATATGACATTCTATAACAGGAAGACAAATGACGTTAAATATAATATCGTTCATAAAATGAATTCGTTGAATGTGTCGGATACTTTAAGACTTAAGACCTCTTCAACGTACAAACTTGTGGTAAACACAATTCCTAAAATAGAAAAAGACAGTATTAAATTGGAGGTAGGCAGACATAATATTATTTCATTGAAAGCTGCCCAGGGAACGTTGGTAATCAAACATGCAACAACATTAGCCTATAACAAAACGATAGATGTTCCTTTATGTATTATTCGGAAACAAGGAGAAAGCAATACGCTCAACATACAAAAAACAAATACAACAGAAAATTACCTGGTCGGATCTTATGCCATTGAAATATTAACCCTGCCGAGAATAGTTAAAACGGATGTAAATATTTCCTCCGGAGCCATTACAACTATTGATATTCCACAAGCCGGGACATTAAGAACAACTATGAATCTACCCGGATTTGGTAGTATCTATTTATTAGATAAAAATGAATTGCGATGGGTATGTAATATGGATATGGAGCAAAAAAATCAAAGTTTCAATTTGCAGCCCGGTACCTATAAAATTATATTCAGGGAAAAGAATAGTAAAAAGGCGAACCAAACCAGTGAGGAAACTGTTACCATTACTTCTAATGAGGTAAAAGTGATTGCTTTGTTTTAGAATTTTTAATCGTTACTTCATTAAAAAATATTTTAATAACGTTTAATGTTTGGCTCGGTTATTGGTTAATCTTTTTAGCAAAGTACCTCCCCAAATATCTCAAAAGAATGGAATCAAGTTATTTAAAAGGCGTATGGCTATTAGTAGAAGATGATGAATGTGATCAACTTTTTTTTAAAAAGGCCTATGAAGAGATTGGAATATCTAATAAGTTGATAATTATGGAAAATGGAGAGGAGGCTTTAGAATATTTAAGAACAAATCCAGAAATCCCCTTCATGATAATTTCTGATATTAATATGCCTAGGATGAATGGCTTGGAATTACTCAAAGAAATAAGAACCGATTTAAGAATTCATCTAAAAAGTATTCCTTTTATCATTATTTCATCATCTACTTCTGATGATGAAGTCAAGACTTCTTATAATCACGGCGTTCAGGGTTATTTTCAAAAACCCTTCAAGCAACAGGACTTTAAAAAAATAGTTAGCCAGATAAATGACTATTGGATTTCTTGTAAACACCCCGTAGTTTAAGCGGATATGAATCTTGTCCTCTTACGTTTGCAATGATCTTGTAGCGAGATCGGGGGTCGAACCCGAGTCCGCCTTAGGCGGATATGAATCCTTAATTGCACTGACCAAACCCCAAATATATTCTCTGCCTTTTCCTCCCTTTAATGCCTTTTCTCTTTTCATGGCATCTATTTTTGAGTCGAATATTGCTGTATATACTAAGAACCAATAGTGTGCATAAGTCCATGTATTTGGCTATACCACAACTGTTCGTTTTGAGCCTTGTCAGCTTTGGAGGTAAAATCAGTAATAAGCAAAGCAACATCAGAAGTAATAGCATCCTGAACGATTTCGAATTCTAAAAATGAATCGTCTTTCTCATCCGTCCATTGATAACGAACTACCTGATTGTCTTTTTTGGTTATAACCTTTGCTTTTCTTGAAGTTTCACCATCCCATAAAAAAGAAAAAACTCCATTTTGTTCTATATTCACTTTGTCAGCAAACCATTCTTCTAAACCACTTGCGGTACTTAAATACGAATATAAAATCTTAGGTGAAGATTTAATCTCAAACTCTAACTGATATTTTTCTTTTTTCTCCATTGATTTAACCCCTCGGATTAGCTTAAATTTTAATACTTTTATTTGAACTAAACATTCATGCATAAATGTTCACAATCGAAAAGTTATGAATACTTTCATGAGATCACTAAACAAATTAGGTATGAATGAATCGCCAATTTATAAAATATTATTAAATAAACTTCATCTTTTTTTTAACTAAATGTATAATTAAGGAAATAATCAGAATATATTATTTGTAAAAGAAATTTTAATTATACTATATTTGCAACCCGAAAATGCGGTGTATTAAGGATTTTTTTTAATGGCGAGGTAGCTCAGTTGGTTAGAGCACAGGATTCATATCCGCCTGAGGCGGACTCGGTCGTTTTATTGTAATGTTCTTTTAGTCTTGATTTTTTAAATAAATGGCGAGGTAGCTCAGTTGGTTAGAGCACAGGATTCATAAGCCGGAGGTATCGGATTTTGAGTGTGATTTTTTATAAGTAGTTTTATTGAGTAAAAAGAGTACAAATTTTTGGTTTATAAAAACCACCTAAGGCGAGGTAGCTCAGATGGTTAGAGCATTGGATTCATAACCCAAAGGTCTCGGGTTCGACTCCCGATCTCGCTACAAAAGGCTCCATTTTGGAGCCTTTTTTCTTACCCCAAAAACCC